>Ga0316202_10000198_pt1 | contig 87092 bp, 81 predicted proteins | sample 3monrhotite_MG_FD_204934 | JGI IMG/M metagenome (GOLD analysis project Ga0316202, IMG submission 204934) | Microbial mat bacterial communities from mineral coupon in-situ incubated in ocean water Damariscotta River, Maine, United States -... | ecosystem: Environmental > Aquatic > Marine >...
TTCACCAAGCAGATCGCGTTCAACGTGATCCCGCACATTGATTCGTTCATGGATGATGGACAAACCAAGGAAGAGTGGAAAATGGTCGTCGAGACCAACAAGATCCTCGATCCTGAAATCAAGGTCTGTGCGTCGTGCGTGCGCGTGCCAGTGTTCATCGGTCATGCCGAAATGATCAACGTGGAATTTGAAAACCCGTTGAGTGTTGAACAAGCGACCAAGATTTTGAAAAACGCTCCGGGCGTGGTGGTGATTGATCACCGTCAAGACGAAGGCTACGTCACCCCGGCGGAATGTGCAGGTGAAGACGCGGTGTTTGTGTCGCGCATTCGCACAGATGCAAGCGTTGTAAGTGGTCTGAACTTCTGGTGTGTGGCCGATAATCTACGCAAAGGGGCGGCCTTGAACACCGTGCAAATCGCGGAAATTTTGGCCAAAGACTATTTGGCTAAATAACCTAAGGTCTTTGTGAGACTCTCAAAAACCGCCTCGGCTTGCTGGGGCGGTTTTTTTGCGGGTTGCGGGTTGCCTTAGGTTCAGATCGGATGCATAGTTTTAAAAAATAAATTCGCACAATCCTCTGGAGCGAACTGAAATGGCCGAAGACCACAGACCCCTATCTCCGCATTTGCAAGTCTACCGTCCGCAAGTGACCTCGGTTTTATCCATCACTCACCGCATGACCGGAGTCGTTTTGTCGATGGCGGCCGTGTTATTGACCTATTGGCTGGCTTCGGCAGCTTATGGCCCGGACTCGTTTGCCCGCGCCCAAACAATGATGGAATCGTGGTTCGGTCGTTTGGTCATGTTCGGCTTCACATTTTCTCTGTTTTATCACATGTGCAACGGCATTCGCCATTTGGGTTGGGATTTGGGCTGGGGCTTTGAGCTGGTGCGGCTGCGCATCACCGGGGTGATTGTCATTATTTCGTCGTTCGCCCTGACGGTGATGAGCTGGATGATGGCCTACGGTCACGTTGGCAAGTTGTGAGGGGGCCGGGGTTATGAGCAAGACACCAAACCGCAGCCGCCAGTTAAGATCAAAACTTGGCCGGGTTCGGGGCTTAGGCTCGACCCACGAAGGTGTGCATCATTGGTGGGCCCAACGGATGAGCGCGATGGCGCTGTTGCCGTTGTCTTTGTGGTTTATTTTTTCCCTGATCACCTTGACCGGATCGGATTATGTTGCGTTCCAGGCGTGGGTGTCGGAATTTGGCAACTCGGTTTTCTTGGTGCTGTTTTTAATCTCGATGTTTCATCACGCCCAGTTGGGTTTGCAGGTGGTGGTCGAAGATTATGTGCACAGCGAACTGTGGAAAATGGGCCTGTTACTGGCTGTTAAATATGGCGCGTTCTTGTTTGGCGCCTCGGGCATTTTTGCCGTTTTGAAAATTTCTCTCGCAGGATGACCGTGAATTATGAGTGAAGCATATCCCATTACCGATCACACTTATGACTGCGTGGTGGTCGGCGCCGGCGGTGCAGGATTGCGCGCCACCTTTGGCATGACCAAGGCGGGTCTAAAAACCGCCTGCATCACCAAGGTGTTCCCAACCCGCAGCCATACTGTGGCCGCTCAAGGGGGCATCGGGGCCGCACTTGGCAACATGGACGATGACAATTGGAAATGGCACATGTACGACACCGTTAAGGGGTCGGATTGGTTGGGTGATCAAGACGCCATCGAATACATGTGTAAAAATGCGGTCGCCGCCGTCCATGAATTAGAACACTTCGGGGTGCCTTTTTCGCGCAACGAAGACGGTAAAATTTACCAGCGCCCGTTCGGCGGTCACATGAAAAACTTTGGCGAAACGCCGGTACCCCGCGCGTGCGCAGCTGCGGATCGGACCGGTCACGCTATTTTGCATACCCTGTATCAGCAAAGTATGCGCCACGATGCCGAATTTTTTGTGGAATACATTGCCCTAGATTTGATCATGGACGAAGACGGTGAATGTCGCGGCGTGATGGCGTGGAACTTAGAAGACGGCACCATGCACCGCTTTCGCGCCCAAAAAACGATCATTGCGTCGGGCGGCTATGGCCGCACGTATTTTTCCTGTACCTCGGCACACACCTGTACAGGCGACGGCCATGGCATGGTGGCGCGCGCAGGCTTGCCGTTGCAAGACATGGAATTCGTGCAGTTTCACCCCACCGGCATTTATGGTGCCGGGGTGTTGATCACCGAAGGTGCACGTGGCGAAGGCGGGTACCTGACCAATGCCAATGGCGAACGGTTTATGGAACGTTATGCCCCCAATGCCAAAGACCTGGCCAGTCGCGACGTGGTCAGTCGCGCCATGACGGTGGAAATTTTGGAAGGGCGCGGGGTTGGGCCTAAAAAAGACCACATCGAATTGCATCTTGAACATTTAGGGCCGGATGTTTTGGCCGAACGCTTGCCGGGTATTTCGGAAAGCTCGAAAGTGTTTGCCGGGGTCGATTTGACCCGCGACCCTATTCCCGTCATTCCCACCGCTCACTACAACATGGGCGGCATTCCGACCAACATACATGGCGAAGTTTTGCGTCCCACGCCCGACGATCCCGAAGCGATCTGTCCTGGATTGATGGCGATTGGCGAAGCGGCTTGCGTGTCGGTCCACGGTGCGAACCGCCTGGGCACAAATTCCCTGTTGGACATTGTGGTGTTTGGGCGCGCGGCCGCCATTCGCGCCCGCGATACCCTAAAAGCCGGAGCAGAACAAAAACCGTTGCCAAGCGCAAGCGCCGACAAAGCGCTGGATCGTTTTGATCGCATCCGTCATGCGTCCGGCGATAGACCCACAGCGGGTATCCGCGATGAAATGCAACACACCATGCAACGCAATGTGGCGGTGTTTCGCGATGAAAAAATTCTCACCGAAGGCCGCGATGGCATTGACCGAATTAAAGCCAGCCTCAGTGATCTGGCCATTGCGGATCGCTCGCTGATTTGGAATTCTGATTTGGTCGAAGCAATGGAGCTGGAAAACTTGCTGATCTGCGCGCAATCCACCGTACATTCGGCGCTTAACCGTACCGAAAGCCGGGGCGCCCATGCCCGTGATGATCATCCCGATCGCAACGATGAAGACTGGATGAAGCATTCCGTGACGTGGCATGAGACGGACAATTCGGTGAAAATCACCTATCGGCCTGTGCACACCTGGACGCTGACCGATGAAGTTGAATACGTTGTTCCCAAAGCTCGTGTGTATTAGGAAGGGATAAAGACATGGTCGAATTTAACCTTCCAAAAAACTCCAAAGTCATGCGGGGCATCGAATATAAAGCCGCGAAGGGTGTGAAGCGCATCAAACGTTTTCACATCTATCGGTTCGATCCAGACTCTGGTGAAAACCCCCGCCTCGACACCTACGAGGTGGATCTAGACACCTGTGGCCCGATGGTCTTGGATGCGATGATCAAGATCAAATCGGAACTTGATTCCACATTGACCTTTCGCCGCTCGTGCCGCGAAGGGGTGTGTGGATCGTGTGCCTTTAACATTGATGGCGTCAACACGCTGGCCTGCACCAAACCGATCTTGTCCATTCGCGGGGCGGTGAAAATTTATCCATTGCCACACATGCCCGTGGTCAAAGATTTGGTGGCGGATTTAAGCGTGCCGTATGCTCAATATGCCTCTATTGAGCCGTGGTTAAAATCCGATACCCCGGCGCCCACATCTGAACGGCTGCAAAGCGTTGAAGAACGCCGCGAATTGGACGGCATGTGGGAATGCATTTTGTGTTTCTGTTGCCAAACCAGTTGCCCCAGTTATTGGTGGAACGGCGATCGTTACTTAGGCCCTGCGGTGCTGCTGCAAGCCTATCGTTGGATTGCCGACACCCGTGATGAAGCTTCGGGTGAACGCTTAGACAATATCGACGATCCGTTCCGTCTGTATCGCTGTCACACCATCATGAACTGCACCAACACGTGCCCCAAGCACCTAAACCCCGGCAAAGCCATTGCTGAGATTAAGCACCTGTTGCTGAAGCGGAAATAAATTTAAAGTGTAAACACAAAGAAGGCCGGAGGATTATTCCTCCGGCCTTCTTTGTGTTGTCCGTATGAAGGGGGCAGATGCTGCGTGATTAAGGGTTAGCCTTCTTCACCACTTTGCATAGCCTGCAGGTGGTCTGCGCTGGAGGCCAAGCCGGGCATGTTCATATCCCCATCGATAATTTGCTTGGCGATTTTGCGGACTTCTTCCGCGTGATCCATGGCTGCCGTGGGGTTGCTCGCGTTTAGGACCGATTGTGCATGGGCGAGAAGTTTGTCAGACCGTTCGATGGCATTTTGAGCACCGGCAGCGACGCCTGGCGCATGGTTTTTAATGTTGGCAGACGCATCCATGCTGTTAGCGGCATTGCCGATGTGAGTTATGATGCCCATCGCGGCTTGCTTGAGACCAAAGCCCAGACCTGGACCTTCAGTTTTGACGGTTGGGTCAATCGCGTGCATGACGTGACGGATGTGTGTTTTAATCTTGTTAAGCTTATAGGGCGAGTTCAAAGCCTTTCCGGCATGAGCGATGGCGATTTTTGCTTCGTCCAGGGCAACGGGGAGATAGCCGCGCCCACCAGGCGTACCTTTCCGGCTAGTGGCGACATGATGCATGTGCTTTTGAGCGTTGGAAGCAGCAGGGGCCATATTCGTGTGCTTTTCGGCAGAAGCGGGCATGCCGACATGGTCTTTGGCATCGGCGAAGACAGGCGTGGCCGTCATGGTTACAACGGCAACGCAGATGGAAGAAAGGGAGAGGGGATATTTCATTATTATTCATTCCTTTGTGATTGGAGTGAATAAATTAAGACCAGCTAGATGAATATTCGCTGAATGAGAAGTTTTTTTAGTCTGTTTATTAGATGGCTATAGCATTTTTTATCATTATTCTAATAAAGGCCTTACATGAACCAATCAGACTGGCGGACAAACTGGGTTATGAACCAGAAAATGAACCACAGCGCTGGGATCATCGGCAGGTAAGCGCCCGTGTCCATGTTGTCGCGGCTGATTTGGTAAAACGTGTAGACATAACAGCTCAACCACACCACCGGGGACAGCAACCCCCAGACCACGATAAACAATACGAAGTTTTCGTCGCCAACGGGCGCTTGAGCCAAGTTGCCGTAGCCGTTTAACGCCACAATGGTAACCCAAATGTTGGGAATAAAGGTGGCGACGGCGAGGATTTTTAACAATCCGCGTTGGGCGGCTTTGATTTCTTCGGGCTTGCGGTTGTCTATACGTTTGGCATCAGACTTGCTATTCGACATAAGAATTTAGATCCTTTGGGTGAATGGTGACGGGACTATCGTCGTCTGGGACGCATTCGTCAACCTTTTGACGTCCTCTCGGTCACTTTGCACATCAATTTCAGGTGCGAAATATCGCCGATTCCGGCGGTGGTTTGCATATGAAACGTACCGGGTTCGAAGCGCACGGGAAAAGTCACAAACACAGGCTTGTCGGTGGCAAAGGCGCCTGGGGGCAAATGGTCGGCGATGGTGGTGCGGGTCTGTAGCAAAAACCAGTTGAGAATTTCGATTTGGCTAAAGGACTCGTTGGTTGCGGTCTGGATGAAAATTTCTGCGTGTTCTTTGTCGCCTTCAAAAGCTTCGACAACGGCTGCGGCGGGACTGATTTGGGCACGTCCCTGGTTATGAAAGGCCATGTCTAAGGCAATGTGTTCGATGCGATAGCGGCTCACCGTTCCGTCTCCTTGGCCTTGCGAAACGGTTGGCTGAGGATTTTATCTAGACGTTGTTCGGTGGTGCCTCGAAATTCGTCCAAGCCAATTTTCATGTCCAAGTGACCCAATTGAGGCTGGGCAACATAGGTCCGAAACAATCGGTCCCAGACGCTTAAGTTAAAACCATAATTGGCATTGGTTTCTTGAACAATCACAGAATGATGAACCCGGTGAAAATCGGGCGTTACCACCACCAGGCGCAACACCGCATCTAAACCTAAGGGCAAACGCACGTTGGCATGATTAAACATCGCCATGGCATTTAAAATCACTTCAAAAAATAACACCGCCACGGGACTGGCACCGATGACGGCAATGACCGCAAACTTAATGCCCAGCGACAGCAAAATTTCAAGGGGGTGAAAACGCGCCCCCGTGGTGACATCGTAATCTTGGTCGGCGTGATGAACCCGGTGTAAACGCCAAAATATTGGCACCACGTGAACCATCACGTGCTGCGCCCAAATGGTAAAATCCATAATCACGATGGTCACCAAAACTTCGGACCAAAGCGGCAGTTCGACCAAGTTAAACAGCCCCCATCCCCGGTCCACGCACAGAGCCGCAAATGCCACCGGAGCCATCGGCAAAATGATCCTGGCCAGGACCGTGTTGAAAACAACCAGACCTAAATTCGATATCCAGCGCAATCCTTTTGACAGGGTCAAGGCGCGCCGGGGCCAGATAAGTTCGCACGTCGCCATCCCAACAAAGATGCCGACAAAGGCAATCATCCGAATGTGCGGCTCATGGTCAAGAATCTGTTGAACATCGATCATGGGTGGAGTGTGCCGAGAAGTGCCGTATCAAGCAACCCATTCCATATTTTGTCTAGCCAGGACGAGGCCAGTCCTTCACACTGTATAAGGTTTGATTTTAATAAAAATGGATCGTCCGTATGTCCGTGCCAGAAGGGCTGCTTCCAGGGCCGTTGGTAGAATATCGCAAGCGTATTTCTGCGGGTGAATTGCGTCATGACCCGGTACAGGCCTTGGCGGTGGAAAAGCTGCAAAGTTTGCACAAGGCCCTGCATTCCTATCATCCTGGTCAAGGCTCGACAGGCTGGAAAGATCGCTTTGGTTTGGGGCGACGGCCCGAAACGCCGCCCCAGGGCATTTATTTTTACGGGGGCGTTGGGCGCGGTAAGTCCATGTTGATGGACATGTTTTTTGATGATGCCCCGGTCAAACGTAAACGCCGGGTCCACTTCCATGCGTTCATGCAACAAATTCACATCCGCTTGGCCGAGTATCGAAAATTCAAGGGCCGCGAAGCCGACCCCATTCCCCAAGTGGCTGCCGAAATTGCCAACGAAGCCATCCTCTTTTGTTTCGATGAATTTCAAGTGAGCGACATCACCGATGCGATGATCCTGAAACGTTTTTTTGAAAGCCTGTTTGCCTGTGGCGTGGTGGTGGTGGTGACGTCAAATCGACCGCCCTGTGATCTGTATAAAAATGGTCTCCAGCGCGATCAGTTTTTGCCCTTCATTGACCTGATCGAAGAAAAAATGGACGTTTTGGAATTGGCCGGAAGCATTGACTACCGCCTGGAACTGATGCGCGCCTTAAATACTTATTTGACGCCGGACGATGAGGTGGCGCGGGCCAAATTGGAAACGGCTTTTTTACGTCTAACCCACGGGGCGCGGGCCCATGCGGCATCGATCCCGGTGCAAGGCCGCGATGTCGCCATCCCCAAAGCCGCCGAAGGTGTTGCCTTGGTGAATTTTGATGACATTTGCGGACGGCCTTTGGGGGCGGCGGATTTTTTGGAAATCGCGCGGCGTTACCACACCTTAATCATCCCCGGCATTCCGAAAATGACTCCGGACAATATGGATAAGGCGCGGCGTTTTGTGACGTTGATTGATGCCATGTACGAAGGCCATGTGAAGCTTATTTGTTCTGCCGAAGTGGAACCGTTTGACCTTTACACCGAAGGCATCGGATCGTTTGAATTTGAGCGCACAGCATCGCGACTGGTGGAAATGCAATCGGAATCCTATATAAAATTAGGGCATGAAAAACGAAATGGGTAAGCTAGAGGGCATTTAGTTCGCGAATCGGGGCAATAGCGCTTGCTGCAGGGTCCAAATCGCGTTACCAAATTTAACAGATGTTTTTCGACACAAAAACGATTTGGTTTGAAAAGGTTGAGGTAAAGATCATGGCACGCAATAAAATCGCACTTATCGGCGCTGGCAATATTGGCGGCACACTTGCTCACCTTGCCGGACTAAAAGAGCTGGGCGACATCGTCTTGTTCGATATCTTTGATGGCATTCCCAAGGGCAAGGCATTGGACTTGGCACAGTCTTCAACCATCGAAGGCTATGATGCTAAAATTACCGGTACCAAAAGCTACGCGCAAATCAAAGGTGCTGATGTCATTATCGTAACCGCTGGCGTGCCACGCAAACCCGGCATGAGCCGCGACGATTTGTTGGGCATCAACCATTCGGTCATGAAGCAAGTGGGCGCGGGCATTAAAAAATATGCCCCCAGCGCTTTTGTCATTTGCATCACCAACCCGTTGGATGCCATGGTCTGGGCGTTGCGTGAAGCTTCGGGCTTGCCGCACCGTAAAGTGGTTGGCATGGCGGGGGTTTTAGACAGTGCTCGTTTCCGTTATTTCTTGGCCGATGAATTTAAAGTTTCCGTCGAAGACGTGACGGCCTTTGTGTTGGGTGGACACGGCGACACGATGGTGCCGTTGGTGCGTTATTCCTCGGTGGCCGGGATTCCGATTCCAGACCTGGTCAAAATGAAATGGACCACCCAGAAAAAAATTGATGACATCGTTCAGCGCACGCGTGATGGCGGTGCCGAAATTGTGGGCCTGTTGAAAACAGGGTCAGCCTATTACGCGCCAGCAACGGCGGCCATTGCGATGGCCGAATCGTATCTTAATGATAAAAAACGGGTGCTGCCGTGCGCCGCTTATCTAAAGGGTGAATACGGCGTAAAGAACATGTTCGTTGGCGTGCCTGTGGTGATTGGTGCCAAAGGTGTCGAACGGGTGGTTGAAATCAAATTGGATCGCAGTGAAAAAGCCCTGTTCACAAAATCCGTCAAAGCCGTCCAAGGCCTGATCGACGATATTAAAAAGCTCGACAGTGCGGCGGCTCCAAGTGTCCCTGCTAAAAAAGCCCCGGCGCGCAAGAAAACAGCTGTTAAAAAAGTAACGCCAAAGGCTCCCGCAACGAAGTAGAAATAAGTCCACACCCGAAAGGACCGTTTCGATGAACATCCATGAATACCAAGCCAAACAACTGCTCGCTCAGTTTGGTGTCGCCGTCCCAAAAGGCAAAGTGGCCTACACCGCCCCCGAAGCCGAGACGGTCGCTAAAGAACTGGCCAAGGATATGATCGGCGACCCGGTGTGGGTGGTGAAGTCGCAAATTCATGCCGGTGGTCGCGGCAAAGGGGGCGGGGTCAAGGTTGTGTCGTCCATCGAAGACGTACGCGACACCGCAAACCAGATGTTGGGCATGCAACTGATTACCCATCAAACGGGTCCAGCGGGCAAAGAGGTCAAACGGGTCTACATCGAAGAAGGTTGTGACATTGCACGGGAACTGTATTTAAGCTTTCTTATTGATCGTGCGACATCCCACATCACCGTGATGGCTTCGACCGAAGGCGGCATGGATATCGAGAAAGTCGCCGCTGACACACCAGAAAAAATTCTCAATGTGACGATTGATCCGGCCACTGGCATGATGCCATTTCACGCGCGCCAATTGGCCTTTGGCCTCGGCCTTGAAGGCAAACAAGTTGGCCTTGCTGTGAAGTTAATGCTGGGTTTGTATGCGGCCTTTAACGCGTTGGATGCCTCGTTGGTGGAAATCAATCCGTTGGTCGTCACCGGGAATGGTCAGGTGATGGCTTTGGACGCGAAGATGAACTTTGACGACAATGCTTTGTTTCGTCAAAAAACGGTTTCCGAACTGCGCGACGAAGACGAAGAAGATCCCGCCGAATTGGAAGCCGCTAAGCATGACCTCAACTACATTAAATTAGACGGTTCGATTGGCTGTATGGTCAACGGCGCAGGGCTTGCTATGGCGACCATGGACATTATTAAATTGTTTGGTGGCTCGCCCGCCAACTTCTTGGATGTTGGCGGCGGGGCGACCAAGGAACGCGTCACCGAAGCGTTCAAGCTTATTTTATCCGATGCAAATGTCGAAGGCATCTTGGTCAATATTTTTGGCGGCATCATGCGCTGTGATGTCATTGCCGAAGGCGTGGTTGCGGCGGCACGAGAAGTCAGCCTTAACGTTCCATTGGTGGTCAGGCTTGAAGGCACCAATGTCGAGTTGGGCAAAAAAATATTGGCCGAATCAGGCCTACCGATTGTGTCCGCTGGTGATCTGGGCGACGCCGCCAAAAAGATCGTCCAAGAAGTGAAGGAGGCCTGTTAAGATGTCTGTACTCGTCAACAAAGACACCAAAGTCATTTGCCAAGGCTTCACTGGCGCACAAGGAACTTTCCATTCCGAACAAGCCATTGCTTATGGCACTCAAATGGTCGGTGGCGTGACGCCGGGCAAGGGTGGCACGATGCATTTAGATCTGCCGGTGTATAATACCGTCGCCGAAGCGGTCTCTGTCGCGGGGGCCACGGCCACGGTCATTTACGTTCCGCCGCCGTTTGCTGCTGATGCTATTTTAGAAGCCATTGATGCCGAAATCGAATTGGCGGTGTGCATCACCGAAGGCATTCCGGTGTTGGATATGGTCAAAGTCAAACGGGCCTTACAAGGCTCTAACACGCGGCTGATTGGCCCAAACTGCCCGGGCATCATCACACCGGGTGAATGCAAAATCGGCATCATGCCAGGGCATATTCATGTCCCAGGTTCGGTCGGCATTGTGTCGCGTTCTGGCACGCTTACGTATGAAGCGGTGGCCCAGACCACCCACGAAGGGTTGGGTCAAACAACATGCATCGGCATCGGTGGCGATCCGATCAACGGCACCAACTTTATTGATTGTCTTGAACTGTTCTTAGCCGATGAAGCGACCCAAAGTATCGTCATGATCGGCGAAATTGGCGGTACCGCCGAAGAAGATGCATCTGACTTTCTCAAACAGTCAAAAATCAAAAAACCAGTGGTCGGCTTTATCGCGGGTGTTACCGCCCCACCAGGTCGGCGCATGGGCCACGCGGGGGCGATTATCTCCGGCGGCAAAGGGACGGCGGGTGATAAAATCGAAGCCATGCGCAGTGCAGGTATACATGTTGCTGATTCTCCGGCAAACCTCGGCTCTACGTTGACTGATGTGTTAAAGGGATAACAATCCATGACGGATTCTAGGTCGTCTCGAACGGAGTCTTTGCTGAATGGCGCAAATGCGACTTACGTGGCCGAACTCTATGCGCGCTACTTAGATGGCTCGGGCGAAATCGACAGCTCGTGGGTGGAATTTTTCACCACCCTAGACGATGGTGAGCGCGAAATTTTGAACGACTTGCAGGGCGCCACTTGGGCCCCTTCACAAAGTGGCGTCCTTGGTAAATATGGCAATGGCCATTTGATGGAAAGCGACTTTCGCGCGCCCGAAAGTTCGGCGCCAACGCAGACGTCATCCGAAATTAGGCCCAGCGCAGATGCCATTCGGGCCGCGACGAAAGACACCATTCGGGCTTTGATGTTGATCCGTTCCTATCGTATTCGGGGCCACATCATTGCTAACTTTGATCCGTTGGGATTAGAAGGGCGCGCGCTTCATTCCGAGCTGGATTATCGAACTTATGGATTTACCGACAAAGATTTAGACCGGCCTATTTTCATTGACCATGTGATGGGTTTGGAAACGGCGACGCTGCGCGAAATTTTGAACATCCTTCAAGACACCTATTGCGGTTCGGTGGGGGTGGAATTTACCCACATCGGTCAGCCCGAAGCCAAAGCCTGGATTCAGCGACGCATCGAAGGTATTCGCAATCAGACGGATTTCACCCTTAAGGGCAAACGCGCCATCTTAGAACGTCTGGTGGAATCCGAAGGCTTTGAAAAATATTTAGATGTTAAGTTTAAAGGCACCAAACGTTTTGGTTTGGACGGCGGGGAATCGGTCATCCCGGCCCTGGAACAAATCATCAAACGCGGTGGTCAGTTGGGCATCAAATCGATGACTTTGGGCATGTCCCACCGGGGGCGGTTGAATGTTTTAGCCTCGGTTATGCGTAAACCCTATATGGCGATCTTTGCCGAGTTTTTGGGCCTTTCCATGACGCCAGATGAACTCGACGTGTCCGGTGATGTGAAATATCACCTAGGGACGTCTGCGGACCGGGTCTTTGATGGTGATAAAATCCATCTGTCCTTAGCCGCCAATCCTTCGCACTTAGAAGCCGTGAACCCTGTGGTGCTGGGCAAAGTGCGCGCGAAACAACATCAATTGGGCGATCACAATCATGATCAAGTGATGGGCTTGTTAATCCACGGCGATGCGGCCTTTGCTGGTCAAGGCCTGGTGGCGGAAACGTTGGATATGTCCCAGTTAAAGGGCTATCGGACCGGCGGCACCATTCACATCATCGTCAATAACCAAATTGGTTTTACCACGCATCCTTCGTATTCGCGGTCTTCACCGTATCCCTCTGATGTGGCGAAAACAATCGAAGCCCCGATTTTTCACGTCAATGCTGATGATCCCGAAGCGGTGGTTCACGCGTCTCGCATTGCCGTTGAATTCCGCCAAGAATTTAAACGCGATGTGATCTTGGATATCTTTTGTTATCGCCGACATGGGCATAACGAAGCTGACGAGCCGATGTTTACCAACCCAATCATGTACAAGACCATCGCGGACCATCCGACCACGCGCGAAATCTATGCTCGCAAACTGATTGAAGAAGGCGTCATCAGCGAGGCCGATGCTGAGAAAATGGTCACCAACTTCCATAAACATTTAGACAAAGAACGCGAGGCCGCCCAAAATTACAAGCCCAACAAAGCCGACTGGCTGGAAGGCAAATGGAAAGGTCTGTTCCATCTAGAAGGGGCCGAAGAGCTTCGCGATGATGACACCTCGGTGGACATGGATGTTCTCCACGAAGTGGGCATGGCCATATCCGAGGTGCCCAAAAACTTTGAACTCAATTCAAAAATTCGCCGTCAGTTGGGCAATAAACGGACCATGGTTGAAAGTCATGCGCACGTGGATTGGGCGACAGCCGAGGCCTTGGCCTATGGCACGCTTTTGGTCCAAGGCCACGGTGTGCGGTTGTCCGGTCAAGATTCCGGGCGTGGGACTTTTTCTCATCGTCATTCTGTTTTGGTCGATCAAAATAACGAAGAACGCTATGTACCGCTCAACCACATTCGCCCAGGCAATCAGTCTCACTTTGAAGTGATTGATAGCCCGCTTTCAGAAGCCGGGGTGTTGGGTTTTGAATATGGCTATTCCTTATCAGAACCCCATGGCCTGACCATTTGGGAAGCTCAGTTCGGCGATTTCGCCAACGGGGCGCAGGTGATCATTGATCAGTTCGTGTCCAGTGGCGAAACCAAATGGTTGCGCATGTCGGGCTTGGTGATGTTGTTGCCGCACGGTTATGAAGGTCAGGGTCCAGAACACAGTTCGGCGCGCCTGGAACGCTATTTGCAACTGTGTGCGGAAGACAATATGCAGGTGGTCAATTGCACCACCCCGGCGCAATTTTTCCATGTGATGCGTCGCCAAGTGTGCCGCAGCTTCAGAAAACCTTTGATCGTGATGTCACCCAAATCAATGTTGCGCCATAAATTGGTGTTTTCTAACTTAGGTGAAATGGGGCCAGACACCCGGTTCCGCCGCGTTCTGCCAGAACAAGACCAATTGGTTTTCGATAAAAACGTGCGGCGCGTGATCGTCTGTTCGGGCAAGGTTTATTATGATTTGTTGGAAGAACGCCGGGCGCGGAAAATTAAAGATGTTGCCATCGTGCGCTTGGAACAACTTTACCCATTCCCTTGGAAAGGCTTGATGCAACAGCTTTCGCGCTATCCCCATGCGGAAATGGTGTGGTGCCAAGAAGAACCCGCCAACATGGGTGCGTGGTTCTTCCTTGCCCAACGCATTGAAACCATTTTGCGCGATCTTGATAACGACTGCAGATATGTGACCTATGTGGGGCGACGCGGGGCTGCTAGCCCGGCCACCGGGCTCATGTCTAAACACAAAACCCAACAGGCCTGGTTGGTTGACCAAGCCTTAGTCGGTGAATTAAGCAAGCTTGACCAACCCCACCAGCGCCCACACTATTGAGCAATTGAGAGGTCGATATGTCTACCGAAATTATAGTCCCTACCCTAGGTGAATCGGTAACCGAAGCCACAGTGATTAAGTGGTTCAAGGAGCCGGGGGATGCCGTCAATGTGGACGAGTCCTTGTGCGAACTGGAAACCGATAAAGTTACGGTCGAAGTGCCGTCTCCGATGACGGGCGTGTTAACGTCCATCGAGGCCTCGGAAGGCGTGGATGTTGAAGTGGGTGGGCTTTTGGGCACCATCGAAGAAGGCGCCGTGGCAGCTCCTTCAGCTCCTGCTCCAAAGGCAGAAAAGGCTGCACCTCCAGCTCCTGCGGCTGAAGTTGAAACGCAATCTCCGGCGGTGAAAAAGCTGTTGGAAGAAAGCGGCCTAGAGGCCGATGATATCACCGGTACGGGTAAAGACGGGCGCCTGGTAAAGGGCGATGTGTTGGCTCATTTGGAAACCCAAAAGGCACCCGCAGCCCCGGCTCCGGCTGCTCCGGCACCCAAAGCCGTAACATCGGCCCCAGCCCCGGCAGCGGCCCAGTACCCGTCGCGCTTGGCGGGTCCACGTGAAGAAAAAGTCCCGATGACGCGGTTGCGCAAGGTGATTGCGTCGCGTTTGAAAGAGGCTCAAAACACCGCCGCCATGTTGACCACCTTTAACGAGGTCGATATGGGGGCCGTGATGGATATGCGGTCACGTTATAAAGACAGCTTTGAGAAAAAACACGGCGTGAAGCTGGGCTTTATGTCGATTTTTGTCAAAGCTTGCGTCACAGCGTTGCGTGAAATTCCCGCCCTGAACGGGGAAATCAACGGTGATGATATCATTTACAAAAATCACTATGACATCGGCGTTGCCGTGGGCACCGAAAGCGGTTTGGTGGTGCCCGTGTTGCGCGATGCAGATGCCCAGACGTTTGCCGGGATTGAACAATCCATCGGCGATTTTGGTCGGCGTGCGCGTGAAGGTCGTTTGACCGTTGATGAAATGACGGGTGGCACCTTTACGATTACCAACGGCGGTGTGTTTGGCTCGTTGTTATCGACGCCCATTTTGAACCTGCCTCAATCGGGCATCTTAGGCATGCATAAAATTCAAAAGCGCGCCATGGTGATGAATGACGGGTCCATCGAAGCCCGACCCATGATGTATTTGGCGTTAAGCTATGATCACCGGATCGTCGATGGCCGTGAAGCCGTGACGTTCTTGGTCCGCGTTAAAGAATGCCTGGAAAACCCAGAGCGCATTATGATCGACGTCTGAGGAGACAGTTTATGACCGATACAGCCTTTGACGTTATCATTGTTGGCGCGGGCCCAGGTGGCTATGTGGCGGCCATTCGCGCGGCGCAACTGGGTTTTAAAACGGCCTGTGTTGACGCGCGTGAAACTTTGGGGGGGACCTGCTTAAATGTCGGCTGCATTCCGTCCAAGGCTCTGTTGCAATCGTCTCATATGTTTGAAGACGCTGGTCATGGAATGGCCGGACATGGCGTTAAGGTATCGGAACCAAAACTAGATCTTGCCACCATGATGGGGCGTAAAGACTCCATCGTTGGGGATCTGACCAAAGGCATCGACTTTCTGTTTAAGAAAAACAAAGTGACGCGATTGACGGGCATGGGAAAAATCACCGCGCCCGGTCAAGTTCAGGTTGGCAAAGACGCCTACAGTGCGAAGCATATTATCATTGCCACCGGATCTGAACCCGCCCCGTTGCCCGGTGTCACCATTGATGAAAAACAAATTGTCACGTCCACCGGGGCGTTGAGTCTGGGCAAAGTCCCAAAGACCTTAGCCGTGATCGGTGGCGGCGTGATTGGCCTAGAATTGGGTTCGGTCTGGCGTCGGCTTGGTGCCAAAGTCACGGTCATAGAATTTTTGCCCGATATCTTGCCGGGCATGGATGCTGACATCGTCAAACAAGCGACTCGCACGTTTAAAAAACAGGGCCTCGGCTTTAAACTTGCGACCAAGGTCACAGGGGCCAAAACGGCCAAGTCTGGTGTTACTTTGGCCTTGGAACCCGCTGCCGGTGGGGCTGGCGAAAGCTTGACGGCTGACGTGGTGCTGGTGGCCATTGGTCGGCGCCCGTTCACCCACAACCTTGGCCTTAATGAGCTTGGAGTCGAGATGGATAAGCGCGGCTTTGTCGTCACCGATGGCCACTATAAAACCAACGTCGACGGCGTTTATGCCATCGGCGACGTGGTTGGTGGTGCGATGTTGGCGCATAAAGCCGAAGAAGAAGGCATTGCCTGTGCTGAATTGCTGGCTGGTCAAGCGGGTCACGTCAATTATGAAGCCATTCCCGGTGTGGTCTATACCCATCCCGAAATTGCCGCCCTTGGCAAAACCGAACAGCAGCTGAAAAGCGAAGGCGTGGACTATGGCGTTGGCAAGTTCCCGTTTATTGCCAATGCCAGGGCCAAGGCCGTTGGATCAACCGAAGGCTTCGTAAAAATCTTGACCGACAAGAAAACCGATAAGATTTTGGGCGCCCACATCATTGGCCCTGGGGCTGGTGAATTGATTCAAGAATTGGTGTTGGCGATGGAATTTGGCGGTTCCAGTGAAGACGTTGCGCGCACCAGTCATGCTCATCCCGGCACAGCAGAAGCCGTTAAAGAAGCCGCCATGGCGGTTTTGGGCCGCGCCATTCACAGTTAATTATTTTAAGAATCTATATTCCAAACTGGTCAACGCCAAGGTCAATTCGTCGCTGACGTCGGGGCCGAGGTGGACCACAGGAATATCTGAGGGCATCGCCAAAACTTCCGGGTGCTCATTATCATAGCTGGTAAACACCACCACCGGAATATCTTGGGTGACGGTCATCGCCGATAGGGCCCGGACCAAATCAAAGCCTGAAATGCCCTTAAGCGAGCCATTGGTGATGATGATGTCGGGATGCATGCCGACGGCCATGGACAGGGCGTCTAGGGCGTGTGACGCGTTGATGACCCGAAAGCCATACGCGGCCAGGTCGGTGCCGATCTTGCGGCCTATGGTTTGGGAATCACAGACCAACAGGATTTCAGTTTCTAACTGTTCGACGGCGGGGGCATTGATGTCCCGATAGACGGGCAAGCCTCGGAGGATTTCTTTGCTGTCGTTTTGCGAGGGATTTTCCCCACGCCGCACGATTTCCCACAAGCGATCAATATAGTATTGAATGTCCCGGCTGTGATCGGCGGTTGGGACCGTGAGGTGTGACATGTAGTCTTCAAGGCGGTGGGTCAACACAGTGATCAGGGGAAAGCCAAATGCATTGCCCATACCTTTGAGCGTATGCGCTTCCCGCCTTAATTTGACGAGCGCTTCATTTGAGTCAATGAGACCGATGTAAATTTCATTCAGGCATTCTTCCATCTCACCCAGGCGATCACGCGCCTCGTCAAGAAACTCACTTTGCAGCGTTGCGTAGACATCAGCCATGGTTCAGAGCCTAGCTTAAGGTTTGTAATATTTAAAAATTTACCCGATATGTGAGGGTTTGGGAATGGTAAAAGGGATTTATTTCGAACGCTTAGCGCGTGGATGGGCGCCTTGGTAAACGGAGCGCAAGCGCCCGGCATCCACTTCGGTGTAACGCTGGGTGGTGCTTAGGCTTGCATGGCCCAAAAGTTCTTGAATGGTGCGTAGATCGCCGCCTCCGGACAACAGGTGCGTGGCAAAGCTGTGGCGCAGGGCATGAGGCGTCGCGGAATCAGGAAGGCCGAGCATGACGCGGGTTTTGCGCACCATGGATTGCGCCACGCCCGCATTGAGGCGGCCGCCGCGCAGGCCCAAAAACAACGGGCTGGTGGCGGTCATGGGAAACGGGCTGGCTTGGATATAAGTGGTGAGAGCGGTTTTAACCTCTGCCAACAACGGCACCACGCGCTGTTTATCGCCCTTACCCGTCACCGTTATAACATCGCCATCCGGCACATCGCCAACGTTGAGGTCTAAGGCCTCGGCAATCCGTAACCCGGCCCCGTATAACAACATCAAAAGGGCGCGATCACGATATCCGATCCACGGCTCGTCGGTCAGTTGATCGGCGCATTCAACCAGCGACAACGCGTCTTCAATGGTCAAAGCTTTGGGCAGGGACTTGGGCGTTTTGGGGGTGCGTACGGCTAAAATTGCGGCGTTGCTTAAAACCCCTTCGCGTTCCAAATGCTTATATAAACTGCGCAAGGTCGACATGCGCCGGGCGATGGTGGGGCGGCTTTTGCCGTCGTTGCCCATTTTTGCCAGATAGCTGCGAAAATCGATGGTGGCGAGGGATTCTAGGTCTTTGAGGCCGGGGGTGAAGCCCAAATGCGCGCCTAAAAACTCTAAAAAATCGACAACATCTCGGCTGTAGCTGTCCAAGGTGTGCGGGGACGCCCGCTTTTCATGGGCCATCCACGTATACCACTTGGTCAACACACGCCTCAACGCTGGCTCGGCATGTGCGCCAGCCAGAGGGGTTTCATCCAACGGGGTGTTTAGGCTTGGGGGCTGAGCCATTTGCTAAACAGTTTTTCGGTGGTCCTGGCTAAAAAGTTCAAAAGGTCCGTGCCTTGACCGGGGTGGAAGGTCCCTGGTGTACTGGACCCCAAAACCAACAGGCCAGATGCCATATGCGTGTTCGCACGCAGTCGGGCTAAGGCTGCCGATCCAACGTCTTCGCATTGATCGGCGAAAAGGGTGCCATCGTCCATCAGGTCGTGGACCAAGGCCACATCCCCGCCCATGCCGATTTGCTCATCAACAAAGCCAAACGGCAACATGCGGACGCCGGGTAAACGCAGGGCAGCTTCGGCCTTGATGTCTTGTTCAAACCCAAATGTGATAAAGTCCACATCTAACAGCAACGGCAAATCATCGGTGATGATGTGGGCCATGTGAGCCGCGTCTTGGGCCGACAACAAAGCCAGCACCGCCGCATGGGTGCGGGTCAGGTAGGTCATGTTGTTGCGGCTGGTTTCGATCACGTCTTGGGTGCAGGCGGCTAAGTTTTGGACTTCGTCGCGCAACCGATCCACCATGACGGCTTGAAAGTCGACCACGCCGGTGGGGGCATCCGAATACCGCCCAGGGCTTTGCATTTTGACCAAGACATCGGGGTTGCGGGAAAAGAAGTCTGGGTTTTCTAATAGAAAGTCCCCGACATCCTCATCATTGATCGAAGTTTCGGTGGTTTGGCTATTGGTGCTCATGGCTTTTGGGCTTCCCTCATGTTCGCGAATCGCAATTCGTTATCATGAAGCATTTTCGTTAAGGCTTTCCTTCCGTACACTAACAACATGACAAAAAGCGATTCGCCAAGTTCTGATCAACAAACCCTGTTCACCCGTGGGCAACGGGTGGGCGTGTTGTTGCCCATCCCGGTGGGGCGTTTTGGCGGCGGTCACATATATGATTATGTGGTGGCGGGGGATCAGGTCTTGCAGCTGGGTCAATTTGTTCGGGTACCGTTTGGTCCGCGTAAGTTGGTGGGCGTGGTGTGGGGGCCAGGCGAAGGCACGTTTGCCGCCGCAAAACTCAAAGCCGTACAAGAAAAGTTGCCGGTGCCAGCGATGAGCGAGGTGACGCGGAAATTTGTCGATTGGGTCGCCAGCTACACCTTGTCCAGCCCCGGCCAAGTGTTGAAAATGACCATGAGCGCCCCCGATGCCTTAGAAGACCCGCACGGCGTTAAGGTGTGGAGCTGCGCCGATCCTTTGCCCGACGTTAAAATGACCAAAACCCGAGAACGGGTGTTGGCGGTGTTAAAAGACCACCCGCCCATGACCGCCAGCGAAGCGGCCCTGGCCGCCGGATGCAGCCCCGCCGTGGTGGCTGGGTTGGCGAAAGCCGGAGCCTTGGTGCCAGGCCAATTGGTTCGCGAACGGGTATGGACGCGCCCCGATGCTGATCATCCGGGACCTGAATTGTCGCGGGCGCAAACGGTGGCGGCTGATGATTTGGTGGAAAAAGTGCAGGCGCATGACTTTGCGGCGGTTTTGTTGGACGGGGTTCCTGGCTCTGGCAAAACCGAAGTGTATTTTGAAGCCGTCGCTGAAACGCTGAGGCAAGGCAAGCAAGTGTTGGTGCTGCTGCCGGAAATTTCTTTAAGCTCGCAATGGCTGGCTCGGTTTGAACGTCGTTTTGGCACCCGTCCAGCCGAATGGCATTCCGATTTAAGCCAGCGTGATCGGCGCGAAACTTGGCGGGGCGTCGCTGAAGGCCGCGTGGATGTGGTGGTCGGCGCGCGTTCGGCGTTGTTTTTACCCTATGCCAACTTAGGCTTAATTGTCGTCGATGAAGAACACGACCCGGCCTTTAAACAAGAAGAGGGCGTTATCTATCATGCCCGCGACATGGCCGTGGTGCGCGCACACTTAGGCGGGTTCCCCATTTGTTTGGCGTCTGCCACGCCGTCCTTGGAAAGCGTGGTCAATGTTGAGGCGGATAAATATCACCTGTTGCATCTGCCCGAACGCCACGGGGGCGCAGTGTTGCCGCACTTAGAACTGATTGATATGCGCCGGGAAAAACTGCACCGGGGGCGGTGGATTTCAAACACCTTACAGACCTTGTTGACCGAAACGTTTGCGGCGGGTGAACAAGCGATGTTGTTTTTAAACCGTCGTGGTTACGCACCGCTGACCTTGTGCCGCACCTGTGGGCATCGTTTGGCGTGTCCAAATTGTTCGGCCTGGTTGGTCGAACACCGCCGCGCCGGACGCTTGCAATGCCATCACTGTGGGCACACGGTTCCTTTGCCCAAAGTGTGTCCCGAATGCGAAACTGAACATAGCTTTGCTGCGTGTGGTCCGGGCGTCGAACGGTTGGCCGAAGAAGTACTGAATACGTTTCCTGACATTCGCTTTGCCCTGGCCAGTTCCGATACCTTAACCGGACCCCGGGCGGCGGCCGATTTGATTGGGCGAATCGAAGCACACGATGTGGATTTGATCATCGGCACGCAAATCATGGCCAAGGGCTATCATTTCCCCATGTTGACCTTGGTCGGCGTGGTGGATGGCGATTTGGGTTTGGCTGGGGGCGATTTGCGCGCCGCCGAACGCACCTATCAGATGTTGTATCAAGTTGCAGGCCGAGCGGGGCGTGGTGAGCGTCCGGGCCGGGTTCTGGTGCAAACCTATTTACCCGACCATCCGGTGATGAAAGCCATGGCCTCTGGCGTGCGCGATACCTTTGTTGATGAAGAGATACGCGCACGCCAAGACCTTGGTATGCCGCCATTTGGTCGTTTGGTGGCCTTGATTGTGTCTGGCAAGGTCGAGGGCGCGGTGATTGATCAGGCTCAAGCCTTGGCGCGCGCGGCCCCGCGATATGAGGGAATCGAAGTGTTAGGTCCAGCCCCAGCGCCGTTGGCGATGTTACGCGGACGCCATCGACAGCGGTTGTTGATGAAAGTTCGTTCTCGGCTGGCTCCGCAATCGACTGTACAAGAATGGCTGGCGCGCGTTGGTGGGGGAACAAAAGGGGTGAGAATTCAAGTGGATATAGACCCGCAAAGTTTTATGTAAGTCACTAAAAAGGAAGTGGTTTTTGAGACTGGGGCTGTGTTTTGGTGAAATAATGCACAGGCCTGATGAAAAATATACAAACAGCAGTCTTGCAAGGCCCCAACCCGTATGTTAGATAACTGCGCGTTCTGCTCATAAAGCTTCCTTTTGTAGGGGGTGCAGAAGCAACGATCTTAAGAGAAGTCAATTGAGGCTTCCACAACACGAATTCAGGCAGGGGTTTTCCCAGGTGTCATCTGAGACAAATGGAGCGACAGGACTTACGGGCCGTTACGCAAAAGCTTTAATCGAGCTTGCGGACGCAGCATCGAGTCTTGATAAAGTCGCCAAGGACCTCACATCGATGAGGTCTATGATTCAGGAAAGTGCCGACTTAGGTCGCGTGATCAATTCACCCGTACTTTCCCGTGAACAACAAGTTAACGTTATGACGGCGTTGTGCGCCAAAGCCAAAATGAACGATCTGACGACAAACTTTGTCGGTACCGTCGCTCAAAATCGTCGGCTGCCAGCACTCGTCGGCATAATCAACGCATTTTTAGACGAACTTTCGCGTCGCCGTGGCGAAGCCAAGGCGCATGTGACTTCGGCTAAAAAGTTGACCGCAGGTCAGCTCAAAGCCGTTTCTGACGTGTTAAAGAAAGCAGTGGGGACCAAATTGTCCCTTGAAGCTGATGTTGATGAAAGTCTCTTAGGCGGGATGATTATTAAGGTTGGTTCAAGCATGATTGACTCGTCTTTGAAAACCAAGTTGCAGCAATTACATCTCTCCATGAAGGGGATTGGATAATGGATATCCGTGCCGCGGAAATTTCCGCAATTCTAAAAGAACAAATCGCTAATTTTGGAACCGAAGCCGAAGTGGCTGAAGTTGGTCAAGTGCTCTCAGTCGGTGATGGTATCGCCCGTGTCTATGGTTTGGATAATGTCCAATCCGGCGAAATGGTCGAATTCCCAGGCGGCATTAAGGGCATGGCTCTGAACCTTGAAGAAGATAACGTGGGTATCGTTATTTTTGGTGATGACCGTGGCATTAAAGAAGGCGACACCGTCAAACGTACCGGCGCCATCGTGGAAGTGCCTTCGGGCATGGGCCTGTTGGGTCGCGTTGTTGACGGACTTGGTAATCCTATTGATGGTAAGGGCCCGTTGAAAGACGTGACCTTCTCTCGTGTGGAACGCAAGGCTCCTGGCATTATTCCTCGCAAATCGGTTCACGAACCGATGCAGACAGGCTTGAAGGCGATCGATAGTTTGATCCCCATCGGTCGTGGTCAGCGCGAATTGATCATTGGTGATCGTCAGACCGGCAAAACCGCCGTGATCATGGACACCATCATCAACCAGAAAAACAGCAACGCGGCGGCGAAAGACGATAGCGAAAAGATGTTCTGCATCTATGTTGCTATTGGACAAAAACGCTCCACGGTTGCTCAGTTGGTCAAAACGTTGGAAGACAACGGCGCTTTGGAATATTCCATTGTTGTTGCTGCGACGGCTTCTGATCCAGCACCTATGCAGTTCTTGGCGCCTTACACCGGTGCTACGATCGGCGAATATTTCCGCGATAACGGTCAACACGGCGTCATCTTCTATGATGATTTAACCAAACAGGCTGTTGCTTATCGTCAAATGTCCCTGTTGCTGCGTCGTCCTCCTGGACGTGAAGCATATCCGGGTGACGTTTTCTATCTTCACTCCCGTTTGTTGGAACGCTCATGTAAATTGGGCGATGCGGCTGGTAACGGTTCCTTGACAGCTTTGCCTGTTATTGAAACCCAGGCTGGTGACGTTGCGGCGTACATTCCAACCAACGTGATTTCGATCACCGATGGTCAGATCTTCTTGGAATCGGAACTCTTCTACAAAGGCATTCGTCCAGCGGTTAACGTTGGTCTGTCGGTGTCTCGTGTTGGTTCTGCGGCTCAGGTTAAGGCGATGAAACAAGTTGCGGGTTCTATTAAGTTGGAATTGGCTCAGTATCGTGAAATGGCAGCGTTTGCTCAGTTCGCATCTGATCTTGATGCCGCAACCCAACAGTTGCTGGCCCGTGGTGAACGTTTGACTGAGCTGTTGAAACAGCCACAGTACAGCCCGCTCGCTGTTGAAGAGCAGGTTGGCGTCATTTACTCAGGTGTTAAAGGCTACCTTGATAAAATCCCAGCGAAAGACGTGACTCGTTATGAACACGCTCTGCTCGGTGATTTGCGTTCCAAGGGTGCTGACATCTTGGCCACTATTCGTGATGAAAAAGCACTGTCTAAGGAAACTGAAGGCAAGCTTGCGAAATTCATCGAAGACTTCACCAAGTCTTTCGCGTAGTCGTTTTCGTGGATAGGAACGGGACAGCTTTGTTATGGCTAACCTAAAAGACCTAAAGAACCGGATCGAAAGCGTCAAATCGACGCGTAAGATCACTTCGGCCATGAAAATGGTTGCGGCGGCGAAACTCCGTCGTGCCCAAGAGGCTGCGGAATCCGCACGTGCGTACGCTGAACGTATGGACCGTGTGTTGTGCTCGCTTGCGGGCTCGTTTGCGGGTGTCGAAGGTGGCCCAGAGCTGCTTGCTGGCAACGGCGCGGACAAGACTCATTTGTTGGTCGTCTTCACCTCTGACCGTGGTTTGTGCGGTGGCTTTAACGGAACCATCGTTCGGGCGGCGCGCGTTAAGATCCGCGAGCTGTTGGCTGAAGGCAAAACCGTTAAATTGATGTTGGTTGGTCGTAAGGGGCGTGACTTGTTGCGCTCTGACTATAAAGACCTCTACATCAAAGAAATCAGCGGCATTGGTGGGAAAAAGGGCGTTGCCTTCCATGAAGCCGTAGACGTTGCGGACACCATTACGAAATTGTTTGAAGCGGGTGAGTTTGACGTTTGCTCAATCGTCTTTAACAAGTTCAAATCCGCGATGACCCAAATCGTTACGCATCAACAGCTCATCCCCTTTATGGCGGATGCAGAAGAAGGTGCGGATGAAGGTGCGAAGGATGAGGGGCTTTCTGCTTCTTATGAATTCGAACCAGAGGAAAGTGAAATCCTCGAAGTTTTGTTGCCTAAAAACTTGGGCGTACAGGTCTTTCAAGCCATGTTGGAAAGCTCGGCTTCAGAGAACGGCGCGCGTATGACGGCAATGGATAGTGCGTCCCGTAACGCGGGCGATATGATCGACGCTCTGACACAAACGTATAACCGTTCGCGTCAGGCTGCGATTACGACTGAATTGATTGAAATTATCTCCGGCGCTGAAGCGCTGTAAGAGAAACACGATACCGCTTAAGGAGCTTCGACGATGGCTAAAACTAACATCGGTAACATCACTCAAATCATGGGCGCCGTCGTTGACGTGCGTTTCCAAGCGGGCCACTTGCCTTCGATCTTGAGTGCTTTGGAATTGAAACACGACGGCAAACGCCTCGTTCTTGAAGTCGCCCAGCACTTGGGTGAGAACGTTGTTCGTACCATCGCCATGGACTCCACCGACGGTCTGCAACGTGGTCAAGAATGCTCCGATACTGGCAACCCGATCATGGTTCCCGTTGGACCTGAAACATTGGGCCGGATCATGAACGTGATTGGCGAACCCATTGATGAACGTGGTGCTGTTAAAACGAAAACCACAGCGGCCATTCACGCGGATGCGCCTTTGTTCGACGAACAATCCACCGAAACCGAAGTTTTGGTTACGGGCATTAAGGTTGTTGATCTGATTGCGCCGTACGCGAAGGGCGGTAAAATTGGTCTGTTCGGCGGTGCTGGTGTTGGTAAGACGGTTTTGATTATGGAATTGATCAACAACATCGCCAAAGGCCACGGTGGTTATTCTGTGTTTGCTGGTGTTGGTGAACGTACTCGTGAGGGTAACGATCTGTACCACGAAATGATTGAATCTGGCGTTATCGACCTTGAAGGCACCGAATCCAAAGCCGCTCTGGTTTATGGCCAAATGAACGAACCTCCAGGCGCGCGTGCTCGTGTGGCTTTGACCGGTTTGACACTGGCTGAATATTTCCGCGATCAAGAAGGCCAAGACGTTCTGTTCTTCGTTGATAACATCTTCCGCTTTACCCAGGCTGGCGCTGAAGTGTCTGCTCTGTTGGGTCGTATTCCTTCCGCTGTGGGTTATCAGCCTACGCTGGCCACCGATATGGGCGCTTTGCAAGAACGGATTACATCCACCAAAAAAGGGTCCATTACATCGGTTCAAGCCGTGTACGTGCCTGCGGATGATTTGACCGATCCGGCGCCTGCGACATCGTTTGCTCACTTGGATGCGACCACCGTTTTGAACCGTCAGATCGCTGAGTTGGGCATTTACCCAGCTGTGGATCCGTTGGATTCAACCTCTCGTGTTCTTGATCCGCGCGTTGTTGGTGAAGAACACTATGAAACAGCGACGCAGGTTCAGCAAATTCTGCAAACCTACAAGGGTCTGCAAGACATCATCGCCATCTTGGGTATGGATGAATTGTCTGAAGAAGATAAAATGACCGTTGCGCGCGCTCGTAAAATTCAGCGCTTCCTGTCCCAACCGTTCCACGTTGCGGAAATCTTCACCGGTTCCCCCGGTAAGTTGGTGGCTTTGGAAGACACGATCAAAGGCTTCAAAGGCATTATTGCTGGCGATTACGATCATCTGCCTGAAGCCGCGTTCTACATGGTGGGTGGCATCGACGAAGCCATCGAAAAAGCCAAGAAAATGGCCGCTGAAGCAGCCTAACGTTTGTAGGAACGGAGTATAGCACATGGCCGATTTGGTCGAATTTGAACTGGTATCACCCGAACGGCTGGTTAAATCCATGTCCGTCGACATGGTTGTTATTCCATGCGCCGAAGGTGACATCGGTGTGCTTCCTGGGCATACGCCTTTGATTGGCACCGTCCGTCCTGGTGTTGTCGATATTCATATCGACGACAAAGTTTCGGAAAGCCTCTTTGTTTCGGGTGGGTTTGTCGAAGTCACAGCGGAACGCTGCACCCTTTTGGCCGAAGAAGCCCTGTTGGTTTCCGATCTCAAAGCTGATGAAGCCCAAGCCCGTTTGGCCGCCGCAACAACAGCCCTTGAAAAAGCCACCACCGAATTGGATAAAACCAATCTGGGCTTCGAAATCAAAATCGCCGAAGGCATGTTAGAAGCTCTGGGCATGAGTGCTACTGCTCACTAAGCTTAAACAGCGCCTCAATAAATTAAAAACGGCTCCCTTAAATGGGGGCCGTTTTTGTTTGAGCTGGGTGGGGCTTTGACCGTACACTCTTTGAAACAGGAGAATAACCATGCGGCTCTATTTGATGCGTCACGGCAAGGCGGGCTTAAACCCGGTGGATGAGCAGAGGCCCTTGGCCGAGCGTGGCATAGCCGACGTTCAGATGGTGGCTCAGCACTTGGCCGATACGGGTGTTTCTGTGTCTCGGGTTTATCACAGCACCCTGGTGCGCGCTCAGCAAACCGCCGAACTTATGGGCCGCGCCTTAAACCCCGTCCACGCTCCCGAACAACGTTTGGGGATCGAGCCGTGGGGCGATGTGAAGGCCTTTGCGGCGTTGGCGAACAGTTGGACCGAAGACACCTTGGTGTGCGGACACGAGCCGTTTATGGGCCAAGCGGCGTTGGCCTTTCAAGGCGACGACCCGATCTACATTCAGGTCAAAACCGCCACCGTAATGGCGTTTGAACGTACCGATGCGGGTTGGAGCTTGGCCTGGGTGGTCAATCCTGGGCGCTTGAAAGGCGAGAGCTCATGAAACTGTATCTGGTGCAACATGCCGATGCCTTATCCAAAGACTTAGACCCCGCCAGACCCTTAAGCCCCAAAGGCCAACAGGATGCGGTCAATATGGCTGTGTGGCTTAAAAAAGCAAACATTGAAGTCGATGAAGTGGTCCATTCGGGAAAATTACGCGCCGATCAAACCGCCATCGCGCTTTCCATGGCCGTCAAAGCGGAAGAATCCCCGGTGCAATTGGACGGCCTCGGCTCCAACGACAGCACTGATCACCTGTTGCATGCCGCCCAAATCGCAGGCGGCGACCTCATGGTGGTCAGTCACATGCCGTTCGTCGCCCGTATGGCATCAAGGTGCCTAACCGGGTCCGAAGACGGCGTGGTGATTGCGTTCGAGCCAGGCAGTGTGCTGTGCCTAGAACGGATAGATGATGCGTGGGTGGAAAACTGGTTAATGCGCCCGAGTTTGTTGGCTTAACGTTTCTTGCGCTTGGGCCGCGCTCCAGATTGTTCAGCAGCTTTTTGCGAGACGCCGGCGCGGTCCAAGCCCAACTCATGGGCTTCGAGCCTGCGGATTTCATCGCGCAGCCGGGCCGCTTCTTCAAATTCCAGATCGGCGGCGGCTTGTTTCATGCGTTTGTCGAGTTTGACGATGTGATCACGCAGGGATTTTCCGACCAGTTGCTGTTCGCCGCCAACGCCCAAATCGACGGTGACGTAGTCTTGTTCGTACACTGAACCCAAGGCATCGGTAATGCGTGTTTTGACGCTTTCCGGGGTGATGCCATGCTCTAAATTATAGGCTTCTTGTTTGGCGCGGCGGCGATTGGTTTCGCCGATGGCATAGTCAAGGCTGTTGGTGATGCGGTCGGCGTACAAAATCACCCGACCGTCTAAGTTCCGCGCGGCGCGGCCAATGGTTTGCACCAGGGAGGTTTTCGAGCGCAAGAAGCCTTCTTTGTCGGCATCCAAAATCGCCACCAAGGCACATTCTGGAATGTCCAAGCCTTCACGCAACAAGTTAATACCGATCAACACGTCAAAGGCACCTAAGCGCAAATCTCGGATGATTTCGATGCGTTCCAAAGTTTCGATGTCGGAATGCATATAGCGCACCCGCACCCCGTGTTCGTGCATATATTCGGTGAGTTCTTCAGCCATTTTTTTGGTTAAAACCGTGACCAAAACGCGGTAGCCTTTGGTAAAGGCGGTTTTGCATTCGCCGAGCAAATCATCGACTTGGGTGGCGACCGGGCGGACGACACATTCTGGGTCAATCAATCCGGTGGGCCGCACCAATTGTTCGATAAAGACACCCCCGGTGCGTTCCATTTCCCACGGACCCGGCGTGGCCGACACGAAAATAGATTGGGGGCGCATGCCATCCCATTCATCGAATTTCAAAGGTCGATTGTCGATGCAGCTGGGCAAACGGAAGCCAAAATTCGCCAAAGTCGATTTCCGGTTAAAGTCACCTTTGTACATGCCACCGATTTGCGGCACCGAAACGTGACTTTCATCGACCACCAAAAGCGCATCGTCGGGCAAATATTCAAACAACGTGGGTGGGGGATCGCCAGCATTGCGACCGCTTAGGTACCGAGAATAGTTCTCGATACCGCTGCAATGGCCCGTGCTTTCGATCATTTCCAAATCAAACGTGGTGCGCTCTTCGATGCGTTGGGCTTCAATCAGCTTGCCTTCAGCGTGGAACTTTTCGATGGTGGCTTTCATTTCAGATTTTATTTTTGGGATCGCTTGCAACAAGGTCGGGCGCGGTGTGACGTAGTGGCTGTTGGGGAAAATGGTGATGTAGTCCAGGTCTGCGTTTTTGGACCCGGTCAGGGAATCAATTTCGTAAATTGCTTCCAACTCGTCACCGAAAAAGCTCAACCGCCAGGCCCGGTCTTCATAGTGGCTGGGGAAAATTTCTATGACGTCGCCGCGCACCCGAAACGCACCCCGGCCAAACGTGTGATCGTTACGTTTGTATTGCAGCGTCACCAAGGAATTCAAAACATCGTCTTGGGCGTATTCTTTGCCGACTTCCAATTTGACCACCATGTCAGCATAGGTTTCCGCCGACCCAATGCCATAAATGCAACTGACCGAGGCCACCAAAATCACGTCACGACGTTCAAACAAGGATCGCGTGGCAGAATGACGCATGCGATCAATCTGCTCATTAATAGAGGCGTCTTTTTCGATATAGGTATCGGACCGGGCCACGTAGGCTTCGGGTTGGTAATAGTCATAATAAGAAACGAAATATTCCACCGCATTGTTGGGGAAAAAGCTTTTCATTTCGGCATATAACTGCGCCGCTAAGGTCTTGTTGGGGGCCAACACCAAAGTTGGTCGTTCGGTGGTGGCGATCACATGGGCAATGGTAAAGGTCTTGCCCGACCCGGTGACCCCCAACAACACTTGATCTTGCTCATCATCGGCCAATCCCGCCAGCAAGTCCTTGATCGCAGCCGGCTGATCACCCGCCGGTTCAAAGTCGCTCACCAACTCAAACGGTTGGCCTTCTAACGGGGCTGGCCGCGCATCGGCAAGGTATCCAGGTTTCACAAGATCGGTCATGGTTTTGTTATAGGCACATAGGGTTAAATCGCAACCTTCATCATAGACTCGCCAAGCTTTGAGAATCCTGTTATGAATTTATTAAGGAACGTTAACAACGACATGGAACGCTGATGAACCATCCCGGAAAAATTCCAGATATTGCCATGGCCGATAGCGATTGGTGGCAAGCCTTATGGCCGGACCCCGAAGCTGTGTTGCGCGGTTTGGGGATTGATTTTGGCGTTTCTGTGTTGGATTTATGCTGTGGTGAAGGTCACTTTACCGCCACCATCGCGCACATCGTTGGCGGCATAGGCCGAACCATGGCGTTGGATATTGACCCAGAGGCCTTGGTTGTGGCTAAAACACGGACGGCCAGGGCCGGAATCCCCCAAGAAGCCGTCCGCTGGTTGGAATGCGATGCTTATGATTTGGTTGGAAAATTGCCGACCAACCCTGAATATGTGCTGATTGCCAACACGTTTCACGGGGTCGAGGACCGTCAACAATTGGCCCGCACTGTTTTTAACGTGTTGAAGCCGGGCGGTCAGCTTGCCATCGTCAATTGGCATCAACGTTCGCGTGATGACACCATCGTTTTGGGTGAACCGCGCGGGCCTCAAACCAAATCGCGGTTGTCGCCCGAACAAGTGATGGACGAAGTCATTCCGGTTGGGTTCAAGCTGCACGGTGTTGTCGAACTGCCGCCGTACCATTATGGCATTGTGTTTGATAAGCCAAAGGTGAGCTAACACAGCTTTTTGCGATTTTTTATGCCTTCGGGCGAGCCGGGCGTGCGCGCCCATATTTCAACTTTATAAGCGAGTTTCTAGGACATGTCCTTCATTGCTGATCGTTTGAGCCGTATTCAACCTTCGCCGACCATTGCCGTTTCCACCAAAGCCGCCGAATTAAAAGCGGCAGGTCATGACGTTATTGGTTTGGGGGCCGGGGAACCTGATTTTGACACCCCGGACCACATCAAAGCCGCCGCCAAAGCCGCTATTGATGCCGGAGCCACCAAGTATACCGCCATTCCGGGTACTATGGAGCTGCGCAAAGCCATTTGTGCCAAGCTCAAGCGCGACAATGACCTGGACTACACGCCCGATCAAATCCAAGTCGCGTGCGGTGGCAAGCAAAGCATCTACAACGCCATGATGGCGACGCTCAATGTGGGCGATGAAGTGATCATCCCGGCCCCCTACTGGGTGTCGTATCCCGATATCACCTTGCTGGCCGAAGGCACGCCGGTGGTTGTCGATTGCCCGGTCAGCGAAGGCTTCAAACTGTCCCCCGAAGCCCTGCAAGCCGCGATCACGCCTAAAACCAAGTGGCTGATTTTAAATTCTCCGTCCAACCCCACTGGGGCCGCTTATTCTCGCGCCGATATGAAGGCTTTGACCGATGTGTTGATGAAGCCCGAAAACAGCCATGTGTGGGTGATGACCGACGATATGTACGAATTGATCGTTTATGATGATTTTGAATTCGTCACCCCGGCCCAGGTTGAACCCGGCCTCTATGCCCGCACCTTAACGCTTAACGGCGTGTCTAAAGCCTATTGCATGACCGGTTGGCGGGTTGGCTACGCGGCGGGTCCGGCTGACGTGATCAAGGCCATGAACAAGGTCCAATCGCAATCCACCACGCACACATCTTCCATCAGCCAAGCCGCTGCGGTGGCGGCGTTAAATGGCGACCACAGCTTCATTGAATCAAACAACGCCGCCTTTAAAGTGCGTCGTGATTTGGTGGTGAAGATGTTGAACGATGTTGACGGCCTCGACTGCCCCACCCCCGAAGGCGCGTTTTACGTCTATCCAAGCTGTGCCGGATTGATTGGCAAAACCACACCCGACGGCAAGGTCCTGGAAACCGATGGCGATGTGGTGACGTACTTGCTGGAATCGGAAGGCGTCGCGGCCGTGCACGGCGAAGCCTTTGGCCTCAGTCCCTACTTTCGGGTGTCTTACGCGACGTCAAATGATCTCCTAGTAGATGCTTGTAACCGCATCAAAAGGGCCTGTGGCGCGTTGAAATAGTCTTTAAAAACAATCTGTTAAAAAGGCGACTCTCGTGAGTCGCCTTTTTCTATGGGAAAACAACATTCAACTCGTAAATCAAGACTACACGACTTACGCAGAGTGACTATTACATCTAACCCGTTGGTCTTATAGATTAAATTATGCCGTTGATTTATATGATGTATGAGACAAGAACCTTGATCATTACAATGAGAGACATGAAAAACGATGGAAATGCACAGCTTATATTTTGTTGGTTACGCCTTAATGTTCACGGTGGGCGGAATCGTTTTGTCAAAAGCTTTATACGTTCGCAAGAAGAAAGAAGGCATACCCATCAACTATAAGCTTGTGAAGGTCATTTTTGGCTTGGCTTTGGTCATGTGGACCGGGGCGGCTTTTTCAGGTGTTTATTATACGTCTAGCAGTTCATCCATGGCGATTGCAGGTCTGTTTGTTGGCATTATTTTAAGCATATTCTTTGGTTGGCAAATCAATGCCGTTATCAAGAAAATTCAGGCAGATGAAGAAACCATTGAACAATTGGCGACCCACGATGCGCTGACAGGCCTCTGGAATCGCCGTGTTTTCCATAAAACCCTGAAAAAAGAAATTGATAATTCTATAACGGCGAAAACCCCTTTATCCTTGCTGATGTTCGATATCGACAATTTGTGTGAAATTAATGAAAAGTATGGCTATGAGCCCGGAGATCTGATCTTGCGGCGTTTTGCAAAAGTTGTCTCAGGGTTTGTGCGCCCCGGCGACTTGGTCTGTCGTTTTCGTAGCAAAGAAGTCGCTATTATTTTACCGGGATTGGATGTTCTGGCGGCTCAGGATTTTGCGAATAATTTGAAAGCCGAAATTGCAGCCCAAACCTTTGACGCCGGCGAAGGCGAAAAGGTGTCGATCTTTGTGACTGAAGGCGTCGTTGAATATTCAGACCAAACATCTTCTGAACCCGCCTTTGTAGAAGCCGGCGAAAAAGCCATGTTTGCGGCCGTAGATGCCCGCCTGAACTTAGACAAGGCAGCTGCTTAGTACGCGCGGTTCAATCGCCCCGCCATGCCAATTCCTATATCCGCTGAATTTTGCTATACTACAGGGGTAATCCTTTGAACCAGCAAACAAAGTGAGGACCGCCATGACGAGTTTACGGCTGAGTGATGCGATTGTGGCCGCGCATAAGATTTCTTGCGAAGAAGAGAAAAAGGAAATTGCTTTGCTTCTGATTGAAGCGCTGGAATTGGAATTGACACGCATTGGCGGCGTTACGAAAGATCGTCGTGGTGAAACGGGGTTGATTGAAAGCGCCTTTGATATTCATGAAATGACGTTTGGTCCGGTAACCTATACCTAGCCTATATTTTCATAGGCTTAAAAATAAAAAAATGGCCGAGGTCCAGGGGGGGATGGAGCTCGGCCATTTTAGGGCGGGAGGCTAGGCCTCACCTGATCACACGCTGCGTTAAGCAGGCGTGTAAATAGAATAAGTCGTGTAGAAATTTGCAAAAACGGTGACTTTTGCAACGCCCGCACCGACCAAGACGGCGGCCGCAGAGGCACACGCGATGATCGGGGTGTTGGTCAATTTGGTGTTTTCGCCACGCTGATCAAGAGCGCGTTTGGCGAAATACAAAGTGATGCCTACCAGGGCAAACAGAAAAGCATAGCCAATCAGGTAGACGTTTCCAGGGTCGTGCATCGTTCTCGTCCTTTGTTGCGGGTGTTATCGAAAGCCCGCTGTTTTTTGGTCGTTTCGTCAGTGATGGCCTTGTTATAACCGCTGCCTATTGAACCTAATCTGAAGGCCGCATTCAGCTTATATTCATTCTCAAGTCATCTCTAAGTCCTTGGAAAAAAAGCCCCTAGATCTAAAAGATCCAGGGGCGAGTCTAACAGGGACGTTTCACGTCTGGGGGGAGACGTTGGACTCAACCAATTCCGAATCCCGAGGGGGGGAGGGAGGGAGAGGGAATTGGGAACCCATCCGGACAAATGGCCCGGAGCAGATACTGCTAAGCAACATCTACTTTCATGAATATAGAGGGTGGGGAGGATTAATACCAACGCCGGTTCATTGTATCTGCCATGCGTTCACTGCATAGCATCGGCACAATGCTGCCATAATATATAAGCAATTGGTGATGTAACGCACTAAACCTGATTTATAATGTGGGTAAGGCATCCTGGCGGATACGGTTTACCAAGAAATCGCGGAAGACGCCAATGCGCTTTGAGTTCCGAAGCTCTTCTGGATACACGAAATAGGTGCTAAATCCAGGACCTTCGACGTCTGGCATGACCTGAACAAGGTCTTCGGCGTGGCCAGTCATGTAATCAGGTAATGCCCCGATGCCAATGCCACTGCGCACGGCCCGATAGATGCCATAGATGTTGTTGACCCGCAAAATTGCATGGCGGCTTTTTTCCCCGGCCCCAACGTTCAGCAGCCAGTTGAGGTTTTCGACCGGCGGCGTTGCGGCTTCGCCATAAACAATAAGGTGGTGATCGTCTAACTCTTCAACTGTGCGCGGCATACCATATTGTTTGATATATTGCGGCGCGGCATAAATGCGGTATTTAACATCGGTTAAATGGCGTTGGATGAGGTCAGGTTGGGTCGGCGGACGGACGCGAATGGCAACGTCGGCTTTGCGCATGGAAATGTCTAATTCATCATCAGACAACACCAACGACACATCAATATCGGGGTATTCTTCAAGAAATTCTTTAATCCGCCGGGTCAACCAGATGGACCCATAAGCAACTGTGGTGGTGATGCGCAAAGGTCCCCAGGGCCGTTCGCGGGTGTCCATGATGCGCGCCGTGGTGAACGACAGTTTGGTGAACATTTCGCGCGTGGTGCGGTCTAACAATTCGCCCTGTTCCGACAGCAGCAATCCGCGTGCATGGCGGTGAAACAACGCCACGCCCAGGCTTTGTTCCAAGGTGCTGATTTGCCGCGACACGGCCGATTGGCTGAGATTGAGAATTTCCCCGGCGCGGGTAAAGCTGCCCGCTTCGGCCACCGCGTGAAAGATCCGCAGCTTGTCCCAGTCTTGAATGCCTTGTCCCTCGTCGCGCCGTTCCATGGTCTCTCTCCGCTCGGGTCGCTTTGTGTTAATCCGCTTGTTCGGCAATAAAGCGTTCAACGTCTAGGGCCGCCATGCATCCGGTTGCTGCGGCTGTGACGGCTTGTTGATAGGTATGGTCTTGCACATCCCCCGCCGCATAAACGCCGGCAATTGATGTGGCCGTGCTGCCGGGCGTGGTTACGATATACCCACCGTCTGCCAACGCCAACTGATCTTTGAACATATCCGTGTTGGGGGAATGACCAATGGCGATAAACACGCCGTCGACATTGATTTCAGACGCCTGTTTGGTTTTGACATTGGTCAGTTTCAATCCCGTGACGCCGGGTATGCCATCGCCCCCGGGGGCGTTGCCGACAATCTCACCAAGAACCGTGTCCCACAAGACTTCGACCTTGGGGTGGTTGAGCAGTCGAGTCTGTAAAATCTTCTCGCTGCGCAATTCGTCACGGCGGTGGACCAACGTCACTTTCGAGGCAATGTTGGCTAAGTACAGGGCTTCTTCAACGGCGGTATTGCCGCCGCCAATGACGGCGACCTCTTTGTCGCGATAGAAAAAACCGTCGCACGTTGCACAGGCTGAAACGCCCATGCCTTGGAAGGTTTGTTCAGATTCTAACCCTAACCAGCGGGCGGTGGCCCCGGTGCAGATGATCAACGCGTCACAGGTATAGATGTCCCCGCTGTCGCCTTTCAACGTGAACGGGCGTTTGCTCAGGTCGGCTTCTTCGATGGTGTCGCTGATGATCTGGGCGCCGACGTTGGTGGCTTGGGCTTCCATTTGTTCCATCAACCACGGTCCTTGGATCACGTCGGCAAAGCCTGGGTAATTTTCCACATCTGTGGTGATGGTCAGCTGGCCACCCGGTTGCAGTCCGCGCACCATAATGGGCTGTAGATTGGCCCGCGCAGCGTAAATGGCAGCGGTACATCCGGCGGGGCCGGAGCCAACGATAAGGGCTTTGGTGTGGTGAGTGGTGGACATGTCGGCAAGCTCTCCAAAAGGAATCGGTTAGGTTACCCCATAAAGTAAGGGGCATCCGCGCACGGGGCAAGTCGAGAGGTTGTTCAGTGTGCAAGTGATAAGGCTTGCACGCACCGCCAGAGTAATATAATTACTCTATTTAAGTGGGAGCTTGAAATATTATGGACCATAGTCGCGTGAAACTCGACCGAATTGATCGTCGTATTTTGCATGATTTGCAAGAGAACGGCCGCATCACCAATGTGGAACTGGCACGGCGCGCCGGAATTTCCGCACCGCCGTGCTTGCGCCGGGTACGGGCCTTAGAAGACGCGGGCTTGATCACAGGTTTTCACGCCGACCTAAATGTCAAAGCCTTGGGCTTTAACGTCACCGTGTTTGCCAACGTTGGCCTTAAAAGCCAAGCCGAAGCCGATCTTGATATCTTTGAAGCCCTGGTCAAATCATGGCCCGAAGTCCGCGAATGCCACATGCTGGCAGGTGAAACGGACTTCCTGCTTAAAATTGTTTCCCCCACCTGGGATCAATACCAAACCTTCCTCACCACCAAACTCACCGCCGCCACAAACGTAAACGTGGTCAAATCCGCGCTCAGCGTCCGAACCACCAAGCAATTGCCAGGGGTTCCGGTTGAGGTTTAATGGTCCGAGGGTTGGGCGATACGATCGGACAGGCCGGTATCGTATGCGATGCCGGCGATCGTCAGCGTGATGGCAAGCGGGAAGCCAGAGCGTGCCAACCCCTTTCTTTCCAGAGCCACCCATACAGACTTGTTGCCGAACCCACTGGCGTCGGTTGATGACACCACAAGCCCGCCGATGTGGACATGATCGCCGTGGGGGTGTGGCAAGGTCGATAACAGGACTTCCCCGGTTTCCTGGTCAACCGTGGCCGTTTCAGGGTGTCTGGCCAGTTCCTGAAACAGCAACAAGGTCCGCAACTGCAATTTGTTCAGTTTCAGCGGGTTTCTTTTCGGGGTCATGGCTCTTAACGCCTTCTCTGTAAATGCAAGGACACGCCGCCCATCTGGGGGCGTGCGTTAGATATATCCGACCTCTTCTCACTTGGCGACCTTGACGTACATAAATTTGCCCCATCAATTATATCTTGATATGAGTCTAGAGCTTAATATATAAGATAAACGTAAAGTAAGGTTGTTCCTAGAGGCTACGTGTGGCCTTAAACGCTCATATATTTCAAATCGACAAAAGGGAAAGACATGAAAAAAGTTTTAACGAAAGGCCTTCCATTGGCTGTAGCATTCGCTCTTGGCTTTGCCGTATTCGGTCCTTCTGGAGTTGCCCGTGCAGATGGTCACAAAGCAGAAGTTCAGCTGACCGCAGATGATAAACAAGTCATCTATCGTAAGCTTAGCTTTCATTCTATGCGCGACAATATGAAAGCAATGGGCATGATCTTAAAAGATGGCGTTGGTGATCACGCAACCTTTGCCATACATGCTGCGGCAATGGCAACAACAGCGAAGACCATTTCGTCCGTTATGAAGCCAAACGCAAAGCCAACCAACGAAAAAACCACCGTGTTGCCCAAAATTTGGGAAGAATGGGATAAATTCAACGAAGGCGTAAGCAACTTTGAAAAGCTGACCGCTGAATTGGCTGCTGTTGCGGCTTCCGGTGATATGGCGGCGACGGGTGCAAAGATGGGTGAAGTGGGCAAAGCTTGCAAAACCTGCCACGAAGACTATCGCGAAAAGAAAGAAAAGAAATAACGCGCGATCAAGACTGTTATTTTTAAAAGGGGCGTGGCATCAAGCGACGCCCCTTTTTCTTTAAAACACCACGTAGTTAAACAAAGCCGCCGAAATGCCGAGAACAAGGATCGCCATGAGGGGGTTTTGGAATTTAAGAGCGGGTGTCTCTAGGTCATCAGGCCAAGGCCTTGCCCCCGTAATCATTGGCTTTATCAGGTTGTCTCGTTTGTAAAAGCGATAGAAGAAAATCGCGCACACATGCAAAACGACAACGGCAAGCAGTATATTGAACCAATAACCGTGCAGATATGTCAGGTGATCGCTGGCTTCTTTTCCAACTTGGCGAAGCAACGGCCCATCGTTCAGAATATCATCATTTGAATACAAGCCAAGCACACCCACAGCGCCCGATAGCCCAAGCAGTGCCAAGACGGACAATCCACCCACGGGATTGTGTCCGGCATGGGGCTTCGTGTCGCGTTTGAAAAGTGATTTTAAGTAATTCAAAGTCGCGAGGGGGCTTTTAATAAAGTGGGTAAAGCGTGCCGTGGTGCTGCCGATCAGGCCATACATCAGGCGAAACCCGACTAAAATAATAACGCCATAACCGGCCCAGAAATGAATATCCATATCCGTGATAAAGCCGCTATAGCCAAGCTTTCCAACCAATTTGGCCACGCCGCCAATTTTAAAAGTGTACCAACATAGCCCAATCAAAAAAACCAAGCTCCAATGGAATACCCGTGTCGGCAGGTCCCAAACTTTGAGGTCATTTTGCATGTCGTTAAGCTCGCTCATCTCTGGCCCAAGCAATCATACTCAAAGGTGATTTGCATGGATTGCATTTTTTGATGTTTGTGGCTCAGTTCGCGGCATGGGGGGTTAGACGTAATCCACCTTCACGATCTCATAAGATTTAGAGCCGCCGGGGGTTTTGACTTCGACGCTGTCGCCAAGGCTTTTGCCGATCAGGCCACGGGCCAGCGGGGCGCTGATGGACAGTTTGCCGTTTTCGATGCTGCTTTCGTGTTGGCCGACGATTTGATAGATGGTTTCTTCGTCGGTGTCTTCGTCGGCAAGCAGAATCGTGGCACCAAAGCGCACCACGTCGCCAGACATTTTGCTGGGGTCGATGATATCGGCATAGCTGATGATGGATTCCAGCTCTTTGATGCGGCCTTCGATGAAGCTTTGGCGTTCGCGGGCGGCGTGGTATTCGGCATTTTCCGAAAGATCGCCGTGTTCGCGGGCTTCGGCTATGGCCCGAATGACGGCCAAGCGTTCATTGTCTTTTAAGTGTCGCAGTTCGTCTTCTAATTGCTTAAGACCACCTGCGGTCATTGGTATTTTGTCCATCGGACTCTCTTTTCTGCACGAATAAGGGACGGAAGCAAAAACAACCCCGGCCCGCCAATGCCTTGGTTAGGGCCGTTTTGTTCGGATTTTGCCTGCGTTTGTTAAGACGCTTGGTTAGGATAATCCTGTAATGGTTTTACATCAAGTGTTCCGGCACGCAAGGCTTCAATAGCACTTGCGGCGGCGGCGGCACCGGCCATGGTGGTGTAATGCGGAACATTATTGGTCAGGGCCGAGCGGCGGATGGAAAAGCTATCGGAAATGGCTTGTGCGCCATGCGTGGTGTTGACCACCAACTGAACTTGGTCCGACAAAATCGCATCCACGCAATGAGGATGGCCTTCCAACACCTTGTTGACCCGTTTGACGGCAATGCCGTTGGCGGCTAAGTGCTCGGCGGTGCCTTCGGTGGCGATGATGTGAAAGCCTTGTTCGACCAACTTTTGGGCGATGTCGACAATGGCGGCCTTGTCGCCGGGCTTGACCGACACAAACGCGGTGCCAGCGGTCGGAAGAACGGTCCCGGCCCCCAATTGCGATTTGGCAAAGGCTTTGGCAAAAGTATCGTCAATGCCCATGACTTCGCCTGTGGATTTCATTTCCGGGCCTAAGATAATATCAACGCCGGGGAAACGGGCAAATGGGAACACCGCTTCTTTAACGGCGACATGTTGCATTTTAGGTCGTTCGCCAAGCTTAAAGCTGGCCAGTGTTTCGCCGACCATCAAACGGGCGGCGATCTTGGCGATTTGAATGCCCGTGGCTTTGGCAACGAACGGCACGGTGCGCGAGGCCCGTGGATTGACTTCCAACAGATAGACTGTGGTGCCTTTGACGGCGAACTGAATGTTCATTAAACCTTGAACCTTCAACGCAATCGCCAAGGCTTTGGTTTGCACCCGGATGTCTTCGATGATGGCGTCGCTCAGTGAATAGGGTGGCAAAGAGCACGCGGAATCGCCGGAATGGATTCCGGCTTCTTCGATGTGCTGCATGATTCCGGCGATGAAAACGTCGCCTGTGCTGTCGGCCAAGGCATCCACGTCCACTTCGACCGCGTCTTGCAGGTAGCTGTCCAACAACACCGGGTTGGCGTCTGATGCCACCGTCACGGTGGTGAGATAACGCATCAACGAGCCATGATCGTGGACGATTTCCATGGCGCGCCCGCCCAACACATAACTGGGCCGCATGACCAACGGAAAGCCAATTTTTTCGGCAACGGCTTCGGCTTCGGGAATCGAACGGGCCATGCCGTTGGCGGGTTGTTTGAGGCTCAATTGATGCAGCAAGTCTTGGAACCGTTCGCGGTCTTCGGCCAAATCAATGGCGTCCGGCGTGGTGCCCAAAATCGGGATGCCTGCGGCTTCTAACGCGTTGGCTAATTTCAACGGCGTTTGGCCGCCAAACTGCACGATACAGCCCAAGAACTCACCATTGGTTTGTTCGCGCCTGATCAATTCAATGACGGTTTCTTCGGTCAGCGGTTCAAAATACAAACGGTCCGAGGTGTCGTAATCGGTCGACACAGTTTCCGGGTTGCAGTTCACCATGATCGCTTCGATGCCCATGTCTTTCAGGGCATAGGCGGCGTGGACACAGCAATAATCGAATTCGATGCCTTGGCCGATGCGGTTCGGTCCACCGCCCAAAATGGCGACTTTCTTGCGGTTTGAAACTTCGGCTTCGCATTCGGGTGGATTGACGCCATCACCTTCGTAACAGCTGTACATATACGGTGTTTTAGATGGAAATTCTCCGGCGCAAGTATCGACCCGTTTATACACCGGGCGTACGTTGAGGGCGATGCGGCGGCTCAATACTTTGCCTGCCGTGACGTCGCTCAGTTCGGCCAAGCGTTCATCGGAAAAGCCCAGCTTTTTGTATTTCAACAACTCAACCGCATCGGCGGGCAGGCCGTTCGCGCGCAGGTCGGCTTCGGCATTCACCAACATTTCAATTTGGCGCAAGAACCAGGGTTCGTATTTGCAAGCCTGATGAATGCGTTCGACACTTAATCCGTGGCGAAATGCTTGGGCGATGACCAACAAACGATCGATGGTTGGCTTGGACAGGGCGGCGATCACCGCATCGACGTTGACGGTGTCGGGGGTGCTTTCGGGATCAACGCCTTCGATGGCGACTTCGTTCAAACCCGTCAATCCGGTTTCCATAGACCGCAAACCCTTTTGCAAGGATTCGGCAAAGGTGCGACCAATCGACATGGCTTCGCCCACCGATTTCATGGCGGTGGTCAGGTAAGGATCGGCACCGGGGAATTTTTCAAATGTGAAACGGGGAATCTTGGTGACGACGTAATCAATGGTTGGCTCAAACGACGCGGGCGTAATGCCGCCCGTGATATCGTTTTTCAATTCATCCAGCGTGTAACCCACCGCCAATTTGGCCGCAATTTTGGCAATCGGGAACCCGGTGGCTTTGGACGCCAAGGCCGACGAACGCGACACCCGAGGATTCATTTCAATGACAATCAATTCGCCGTCTTCGGGATTGACCGCAAACTGGACGTTAGACCCGCCGGTATCGACGCCGATTTCGCGCAGCACAGCCAGGCTGGCGTTGCGCATGATTTGGTATTCTTTGTCGGTCAGGGTCAGCGCCGGGGCCACGGTCATGGAATCACCCGTGTGCACGCCCATGGGATCAATGTTTTCGATGGAACAAATGATGATGCAGTTGTCGGCTTTGTCCCGCACGACTTCCATTTCATATTCTTTCCAACCCAACACGGATTGTTCGACCAACACTTCATGAACCGGAGACGCGGCCAGGCCGCCCGAGACGATTTCGTCAAATTCCTTTATATTATAAGCAATGCCGCCGCCGATGCCGCCCATGGTAAAGCTGGGGCGAATGATCGCGGGCAAGCCAACATCGCGCAGCGCCATGTGGCCTTCGTCCAAGGTTTTGACCACCGCCGAACGGGGCGTGTTCAAACCAATTTTGTCCATGGCATTGCGAAACAACAACCGATCTTCGGCCTTGGCAATGCTTTCGGCATTGGCCCCGATCAGTTCCACATTATGACGCTCCAACGCCCCATTGGCCGACAACGCCATGGCCGCGTTCAAGGCCGTCTGACCACCCATGGTGGGCAAGATCACATCGGGCTTTTCCTTGGCAATCACCAACTCCAAAAATTCCGGCGTAATCGGCTCGATATACGTCGCATCGGCCATTTCCGGATCGGTCATGATGGTGGCGGGATTAGAGTTCACCAAAATCACCCGGTACCCCTCTTCGCGCAGCGCTTTACACGCCTGAGCGCCCGAATAATCAAACTCACAAGCCTGACCAATAACAATCGGCCCAGCACCTATGATGAGAATGCTTTTAATGTCTGTACGTTTTGGCATTTTGGTTCAGCTTTCTAAGTTTGTTTATTCACCACAGAGGACACAGAGTTCACAGAGGGGCCCCGTTTTGGACCACCATATCTACTTTAAATGACCATCCGTTTTATTCCGTTCTTTAAAAGGGTTGAGTTGAAGTTCATCAGCAACCCTTTCTTTAAACCGCTTAATTTTAAATACGTTAAAAGCTGAGCTTCATGAATTGAGTGTATGCGCTCACAAGCTTTCAATTCTAGTAAAACTTCATCTTCAACCATGACATCGGCACGAAACGCGCAATCAACTTTTTCACCTTTATAATCAACTGTAATTGGAACTTGTCTTTTAAAATTGATTCCGGCGTCTGAAAACTCCCGGCATAAACAAGCTTCATATGCAGATTCCAATAAACCGGGACCAAGGTTCCTGTGAACTTCAATGGCATACCCTATGATCTGGTTCGTCAGCTCGTCTTTCATTTGACATCCATATTTATACATGAGGTGAGAGCCACACGAAGAAAAACTCTGTGCTCTCTGTGTCCTCTGTGGTTCAAACCCTTACCCCTCCATCAAAGTAACAAACCGATCGAACAGATAGTGGCTATCCATGGGGCCGGGGCTGGCTTCGGGGTGGTGTTGGACGGAGAAGACGGGGAGGTTTTCTAGCCGTAAGCCTTCCAAAGTTCCGTCGAAAAGCGAGGTGTGGGTTTCAATCGCGCCCTTGGGCAGGGTTTTGCCGTCGACCACGAAGCCGTGGTTTTGGCTGGTGATTTCGACTTTGCCGGATTCCAGGTCTTTAACCGGGTGGTTCGCGCCCCGGTGGCCCATGTGCATTTTGTGGGTTTTGGCCCCGATGGCGATGGCCAGCAATTGGTGGCCCAAGCAAATGGCGAACAGGGGCTTTTCGCTTTTGAGGATGTCTTGGATCATCGGCACGGCGTATTTGCCTGTGGCGGCGGGATCGCCCGGACCGTTGCTGAGGAACACGCCGTCTGGATTGAGCGCTAAGATATCGGAGGCAGAGGTCGAGGCCGGAACCACGGTGACCCGGCACCCGGCATTGGCCAAGCAGCGCAAAATGTTTTTCTTGGCGCCAAAGTCAACCGCGACCACATGGTGTTTGGGCGTGTCTTGGATGCCGTGGCCGTTTTCCAACGTCCATTCGGTTTCTTGCCATTGATAAGCGTCTTTGCACGTCACGGCCTGGGCCAAGTCCATGCCTTCTAGGCTGGGCCAGTTTTGCGCCATGGTAACCAGAGCCTCGGTGTCGATGCCGCCCGCGTCCGCGTCATCCATCGGCAGATGCAAAATCACCCCGTTGGGCGCACCGCCGTCACGAATGCGCCGGGTCAGGCGGCGGGTATCAACGCCACTGATGGCGACCAGTTGGTTGGTGATCAGCCAGTCATTAAAGCTTTCGTTGGCGCGAAAATTGGCCGGATCGGTGATGTCAGCGGCCAAAACACAGCCCCGCACCGCCGGCGCATCGGTTTCAATATCTTGCCCATTGGTGCCGACGTTGCCGATGTGGGGGAAGGTAAAGGTGATGATTTGACCCGCAAAAGACGGATCCGTCAGGCTTTCTTGATAGCCCGTCATGGCGGTGTTGAAACACACTTCGCCCAGCGCCACGCCTTCGATGCCCGCACCACGGCCCCAATAAACCGAACCGTCGCTGAGCACCAGGGCCGCGTTGCAACCCGCTGGGCGCGTGCTGTTTGCGTGATCTGATGATGCGTTTGGCGCAGAAGGACTCGTCCCCTCCAAAGCGGTGGGGGCGTTAATCTGGGTCTCGGCCATGGCGGCGATCCTCAAGGTCAGGTGTGGCAAACCGGTTTGCAAATGGTCTCAAAAAGACGTGAGAGAGACTCGAAGATTTTTACAAAACGGCGATTTGTCTGTGTTTACGGGAATCTGGGCGCTACGTCAAGACTCAGATTTATAAAATAATCGTTTGTTTTCAATGGCTTGCAAACTCGATCCCTGTTGCCTTTAAACGCGTTTTCAGCTAATGTGCCTCCTTTCTTTGCAATCTGCCTTGGGATGGTCCCAAGAGGATGGGATTCCAGGGGGGGATTTTATGCTTCGCGATCAAATTACCCAAAAAACCAAAGATGCCATGCGGGCCAAGGAACCCATTCCTTTGTCGACGCTGCGCCTTATCCAAGCGGCCCTCAAAGACCGAGACATTGCGGCCCGGTCCAAAGGCAACACCCAAGGCATTGCGGACGACGAACTTTTGTCCATGTTGCAATCCATGATCAAGCAGCGCCGCGACAGCATTGATATGTACGAAAAAGGGGGGCGTCCCGAACTGGCCGAACGCGAAGGTTTGGAAATTTCGGTTATTGAGCAATTTTTACCCACACAAATGGGTGAAGACGAGGTGCAAGCCGCCATTGATGCGATCTTGGCCGAGATGGAAGCGTCTTCGATGAAAGACATGGGCCGCGTGATGGCCGCCCTTAAAGACCGTTTTGCCGGGTCTATGGATTTTGGCAAAGCCAGTGGCGTCGTGAAGGCAAAGCTCTGCGGCGGTTAGACGTCCAGGTTTCAGACCAACATATACCAACCTAAAGGGGTCCTATGGCGATATCGTCCCGCTTTTTGGATGACTTGCGTGAACGCATTGGCTTAGCCGGTGTGGTGGGAAAACGCGTTCGCCTGACCAAAAAAGGCCGTGAACACACCGGTCTGTGCCCCTTTCACAAAGAAAAATCCCCGTCTTTCACGGTCAATGAAGAAAAGGGCTTTTATCATTGTTTCGGCTGTGGTGCCCATGGTTCGGCCTTTGATTTTGTGATGGAAACCGAAGGCCTGGATTTTCGCGAAGCCGTGGCACAATTGGCGTCCGAAGTCGGCATGGAGGTGCCACAAGACACCCCCGAAGAACGCCAACGCGCCGAACGCAAGAAAAGCCTCTATGACGTGGTCGAAGCCGCGTGCCTTTATTTTGAAAGCCAGCTGCGTGCGGGGGCCGGGGCGCAGGCGTTAAGCTATCTGGTGGATCGCGGTCTTTCGAAAGACACCATCACAAAATTCCGCCTCGGTTATGCCCCCGATCAACGCCAAGGTTTGCAAGCGGCTTTAAAAGCGCTCGGCATTACCGATGATCAATTGGTCGCGGCGGGACTGATTGTGTTGCGCGATGATGGCTCGGCCTATGAACGTTTTCGCGGTCGGGTGATTTTTCCCATCAAAGACCGCCGGGGTCGGGTGGTGGCCTTTGGCGGGCGGATCATGGATGATCAAGCCAAGGCCGCAAAATACCTAAACAGCCCGGAAACCGATCTGTTTCATAAGGGCAGTTTGCTGTACGCCCTGGATTTGGCCCAAGTGGCGGCCCGCGCCGGACAGGCGTTGGTGGTCGCCGAAGGCTATATGGATGTGATCGTTTTGCACCAAGCGGGTTTTGAAGGCGCCGTGGCCCCCTTGGGCACCGCGTTGACCGAAGACCAAATTGGCGAGCTGTGGAAAATTATGCCCGAAGCGGTGTTGTGCTTTGACGGCGATAAAGCGGGGGCGCGGGCCGCCGTGCGGGCCGCCGAACGGGCTTTGCCGTTGTTGCGCGCCGGCGTTGGTCTGCGCTTTGCCACCTTGGATGCCGGCGAAGACCCCGATAGCTTGGTAACAAAACGCGGTGCCAAAGCTTTTCAAGAGGTTTTGGACGCCGCTAAGCCGTTGTCGCAGTTGGTGTGGGACATGGAATTGGCCGCAGGTCCAACCGATAGCCCAGAAGGCCGTGCGGCTTTGCAAAAACGCTTAGAAGACCACTTTAAACGAATCGAAGACGCCACCGTGCGCGCGCATTTTCAATCAACCTTTAAAGATCGCGTTTGGGCGTTGGGCCGCGCGCCACGAGAAGAATGGAAAGGCGGCAAAAGTCGCGGCAAAACACCAGCCCGGGCCTCGGTGTTTGAAGGCCAAGCCAAGCAGCAGGCTGTGAAATCCGCAAAGCTCGACATGTTAAAGGCCCGCGAAGAGATTCTCTTAAGCACCTTGATCACCCATCCTGAGCTGTTTGACGATGTGGGCGAGCGTCTGGGAACACTTGCTTTTTCAACGGTTTCCCTTGACAACCTTCGTCAAGAGGCTCTAAAGACACTGTCCGGGCAACCGGGTCTTGACTCTGATGCTTTGCAACGCCATCTCAAGGATACTGGATTTTCTAAATTACTCGATGAACTTATAAGCTCTCGGGTCTTTGGGCATGCCTATTTTGCTCGCCCAAAAGCAGAACTAGACGTGGCGTTAGAAGGTTGGAACGAGACATACGAATTATATAGCAGGCGTGATTTGCAGACCGAATACCTAGAAGCCCAGCGGCGCTTAGCCGTCGATGCAACACAGGAAAACTTTGATAGATTCCTCGCATTACAAAAACAGGTACAGACGGTCCAAGACTAACACGCTAAAGAAGCCCCCAAACCGGGGCTTTCGGTGTTTAAGTTCAGGCTTAAACACTTTCGCGGATGGCAAAAATTGATCTCTAGGGGCCGCAAAACGTTGTGGGACCAGGGGCACGGGAAAGAACGAACGTATCACATGGCAGTTACGAATGACGCGCAGAAAGACAAAGTAGAACCCGCTGAAGGTCAAGATGCTCCGTTGCTTGACACGCTGGGCGCTAACGTCAAGAAAATGATCAAACTGGGTAAGGAACGTGGGTTTGTCACTTATGACGAACTCAACGCCGCCTTGCCGCCCGATCAGGTGTCTTCGGAACAAATTGAAGACACCATGAGCCAGCTTTCAGAGATGGGCATCAATGTCATCGAAGGCGACGAGGCCGAAGAAACCCCCGCCGCCGCAACGGGTGATCCCGATACCAGCGAAGAAGAAGAAAAACCCGGCGCGGGCGCGGCTGGTAATGTGTCGGAAAGCGAAGTTGGTCGGACCGATGATCCTGTGCGCATGTATTTGCGGGAAATGGGATCGGTGGAATTGCTGTCGCGCGAAGGCGAAATTGCCATTGCCAAACGTATCGAAGCTGGCCGGGAAATGATGATCGGCGGCATCTGCGAAAGCCCGCTGACCATCCGTGCCATCGTGGCGTGGCACGATGCCTTGATCGACGAACAAATTTTGCTGCGCGACATCATTGATTTGGACGCCACCTATGGCGGCGGTCCGAACAATCAAGCCGTGGCCAATGCCGACGAAAACAAAGACGAAGATGGCACCGAAAACACAGATGAAAAAACCGAAGACGATACAGCGTCTAAATCGGGTGACGACGAAGAGTCTACAAAGACGGACGGCGAAAGCGATGACGATGAAGGCGTAAGCAAGCACAAAGACGATGACGAAGACGACGATCCCGACACCAACTTGTCGCTGGCAACCTTGGAAGCCAAGCTGACTCCGGTTGTTGTGGAAACGTTTGAATCCATCACCAAAACCTATAAAAAAATGCACCGCTTACAAGTTAAGCGTCTGGACGGTATGCAAGGTGGTGAAGAATTCAAGGACGTTCAAGAAAAGCGCTTTTTGAAACTGCGCAAAGAATTGATCGACTTGATGGACGAAGTACATTTGAACAACCCGCGCATTGAACAGCTGGTTGACCAATTGTACGGCATCAACCGCGCCATGATGAGCCTTGAAGGCAAACTGTTGCGCATTGCCACCAAATGCCGCATCAAACGCGAAGACTTTATCAAGCATTACCAAGGCAGCGAACTTGATCCCAACTGGATCGAAAAAGTTCAACAGCTTCCCGGTAAGGCGTGGCCGAAGTTCATCGCCAATCACAGCGACGATATCATTGCCATTCGCGAAAGCATCAAAGGCCGCGTTGAAGAAGCTGGCCTCCCGGTCGGTGAATTTAAACGCATCGTGTCTACCGTGCAAAAAGGTGAACGCGAAGCCGCCAAGGCGAAAAAAGAAATGATCGAGGCCAACTTGCGCCTGGTGATTTCCATCGCCAAAAAATATACCAACCGTGGTCTGCAATTCTTGGATCTTATTCAAGAAGGAAACATCGGCTTGATGAAGGCGGTTGATAAGTTTGAATACCGTCGCGGTTACAAGTTCTCGACCTATGCCACCTGGTGGATCCGACAGGCCATCACCCGGTCCATCGCCGATCAGGCCCGCACCATCCGTATTCCGGTGCACATGATCGAAACCATCAACAAACTGGTGCGCACGTCGCGTCAAATGTTGCATGAAATCGGCCGCGAACCGACTCCGGAGGAATTGGCCGTGCGCTTGTCTATGCCATTGGAAAAAGTCCGCAAGGTCTTGAAAATCGCCAAAGAGCCGATTTCTTTGGAAACCCCCATCGGCGATGAAGAAGACAGCCACTTGGGCGACTTCATCGAAGACAAAAACGCGGTACAGCCTTTGGATGCCGCCATCAACGGCAACCTGCGCGAAACCACCACCCGCGTGCTGGCAAGCCTAACGCCCCGCGAAGAACGGGTCCTACGGATGCGCTTTGGCATCGGTATGAACACTGACCACACGTTGGAAGAAGTCGGTCAACAGTTCTCGGTCACCCGCGAACGCATTCGCCAAATTGAAGCAAAAGCACTCCGCAAACTCAAGCACCCAAGCCGGTCACGCAAATTGCGCAGCTTCTTGGATTATTAAGAGCGTTTCGCACACAGAAACAAAAAAGGCCGAAGCTTGAAGCTTCGGCCTTTTTCATTTGCCAAATCATTGCTATAAGCACGTTGAGCACACCGTGAAGATGGGCCTGTAGCTCAATTGGTTAGAGCCGACCGCTCATAACGGTCTGGTTGCAGGTTCGAGTCCTGCCGGGCCCACCATTCGCACTCATACGAAACCACCGCCAGCATATACATGCCGCCAAACCCCGCAGAACCGGGGGCTTTGGGGCTGTTTGCGATGTTCGGAGACGCTGGGATGGAGGCGGTATGGGAGGAAATGGGGAAAAGTCTCTGTGGGCCCACTTCGACAGCCAGTCCGTGGAGTTTAGGCAAGGCTATCGAGTGTTTTGGTTTGAGATTTCCAATTTAAGGGAAGGGGAGAGAGACGCTTGAGGTTGTAAACCGTCACTCCATGGGCTTGCTGCCCGTTCAAAATATCTTCAACAAGGCTGGGTGCTAAAAAGGCCAAGGGAAGGATGCGGGTGATTTCGCTGGCAGGGGTGTTTTCATGCTGGGCAATGTCTAGAACCGTTGCGAATTTACCTGAGGCCAACTGGTCGAACCAATTCTTGGCTTGGGCAACAAGGCGGCAGAGGTTTGTATCGACATTGGACAGTTCTGCATTCGAACCTTGGATAATCAGTTTTGCTTCAACGCCTCTGCGTCTCAGTCGAATAGGAATTGTGATGGAAATTGGGTCAGTGTTTTCTGGACAAGCGATGTCGAGAGTTTCGGCCAGTCCTTCTGTGTTGATGGTGAGGGTAATCGTGTTACTTGAAAGATCAACACGTTCAATGATGGTTTGCAGGATGCTTCGTTTTTCCTGAAATTCTCCGTCCGTGATCTGGTGGGTGACACGGGCAGACTGCGTCTTAAGTTTTGACAGAACCACAGGGCTGTGTTCCTTCAGATATAAGGCATCCATCAATCCAGCCTGATCTTGAAGGTAATTCTTCAGAGGCAAGATTACAGCATCCTCTAGAGTCGCAGTCGGCAATCGCCAGCCTTCATTTCTTTTATTAGCCCCATGCATCAGGTGCTTGGAAATATAATAGGCGTATCGCTTGCCTTGTTTGTGGGCTTGGGACTGATAAAGCGGTTCTCCATCTTCATCGAAAACTTTCCCGCTCAATAGGAAGGGACCATGGGTGTTAGTTGTGGCGGTGCGATTGGATGCATTTTCGGCCAGCAAACTCTGAACGGTGTCCCAAGTATATTCATCTATAATGGCATCGTGAAGTCCTGAATAAATTTTGCCTTTATGGGGTATGCATCCGTTGTAAAGCGGGTTGGATAAGAGCTGATAGAGATTTCCTCGAGCGAATGGTTTTCCTCCAGTTTGTTTGCCGTTCTTCTGCACTCGATGTTTGGTGACGATGTCCAGCTTGTCGGCTTCTTCCTTTAGGCTGCGTACGGTTCCAAGTTCGATATACATTTTGAACAGCGTGCGAACCGTTTTAGCTTCTGGCTTGTTGATGATGAGCTTACGGTCATTGACGTCATAGCCCAGCGGAAGTGGGCCACCCATCCACATACCTTTCTTTTTAGACGCCGCGATTTTATCACGGATGCGCTCGGCTGTGACCTCGCGTTCAAACTGAGCGAAGGACAAGAGTACGTTTAGGGTCAGTCGTCCCATTGAAGATGTGGTGTTGAATTGTTGGGTGACGGATACAAAAGACACGCCTTTGCTATCGAGCAGGTCGACGATCTTGGCAAAGTCGGAAAGGGCCCTTGTTAATCGATCAACTTTATAAACAACGATGACATCAACCTCACCCCTCTCGATAGCTGCGAGCAGGTCTTGCAGGGCCGGGCGGTTCATGGTCCCACCGGAAAACCCACCATCATTAAATTTAGTACGAACAAGTTTCCAACCTTCGTGACGCTGACTTTTGATATAGGCCTCACAAGCTTCGCGTTGGGCATGAAGAGAATTGAAGTCTTGTTCTAATCCTTCCTCGGTGGATTTACGGGTGTAGATGGCGCAACGTTTCATGATGCGACTCCGAAGAACCTTGGCCCCGACCAACGTGCCCCGGTGATGGTCCGGGCGACTTGGGATAGGGATTTATAAGTTTCTCCATTGTACTGAACGCCCCCGTCAATAATGTCGACCACATGTGATTTCCCTCGCCATTCCCGAACGAGACGGGTGCCATTGAGCGGGGCTGGCGTTCGAGGCTTAATGGGAGTTGTACCCGTAGAAGCCTTCGCATACCGCATCAAATCCCGATGAGTGTTTTTCTTTAGGCCGCCATGTTGCTTGACTTGATCATTGTAAGCACAGGCCATTTTGAGAAGTCGCGTGCTCAGACCTTTCGGCGGTGGCGAACCGTAGAATGATGACCATGCCGCTATTAACTCATCTCGAGGTTTGAGGTTTAAATTATTGGACATGCCATCACCCTTTCATCGCTTTATAAAACGATCCCCGTTTTTGGCTTTCGGCGCAGACAATGCTGATGCCTCGTTTGCGTAATCTTGCTATGGCAGAACGAATGCTATGGGGTTGCCAGTTCGTTGCCTTTATAAGGTCTGTTAACGTCGCCCCAGACCTGCGCTGGATGAGTTTGAGTATGGTGTCGGGTTTTGTGGGTTTAATAGCCATGGGTGCCTCCTTATGATACGCGCCAGCTCATTGCAGACGCTGTCACTGAGGCAACCCGGCTAGGCCGGGGTTAGGGAGGGGACGTAATGGAGCGTCACCGCACATGTACAGTGACGCTCCATTGAGGCTGGAAGTCCAGTGGAGAATGAACTTCAGTGTGAAAGATTATGGGTTTTCAATTTTATTGATTGAGGTTGTCACTTTTAAATCATTCTTCAAGATGCTTTGCGCCCGTTTTAAAAGCTTTTTTACATCTGTGGCATTTTGTTTTTCAGATTTACGTGGATCAGCGCGTTTGACGGCGTCAATGTGCGCAACCAATGTGTAGTCTTGATTTTCATCAATATTATCAAGTGATGCATTGTTGGAAGTAGTATTCATTTTAATATCCTTTATAAATTATTTTTTTTGTGGAAATAACATCTTAGCTAGAGCCGTGTGCTCTCCATTTAACATGGACAGGTAATGCTCTTTGGTGGCTTGACCTTCTTGTCGTTCATTCTGGTGGGGATGAGACTCAGTTTGATTAATAACGATTTTATTTGTTGTATTTGAAAGAGCATCTAGGACCCCTATGAAATTTTCATCTTCCTTTATTTGATATTGATTATTTTGAGCCCAATTTAAAAACTGAGATACTGAATCCACTTGATCATCATTTTTTGAGAATGGAAATCCTAGTATTTCATTTCGGAAACTGTCCAGCCAAGGCACTTGATCTGGAATATGAACATAACCAGCTTCAATCGTTGCCGATTGTGTTGTCATACGATCTGTTTTAGATCCAACTGGGTTAATTGCAATGGGTTGGATAATGCCTTCAGACCGCAATTGTTGAATAAGCCCCGTGCCTGACCCCTTGTCTTCGATCAGAATGGTATTGGCTTGAAACTTGGCTTTAAGGTCTATGACTTTCTGTTTAAGGCTTGGAAAGTCCAGTTGCTCACGAAAGACGTCTATGAGAAAGTAATGTGTTCCAACCACAGCCCATGTTGTACAGGCAGACCAATCACTTCCGTCATGGGTCTTCATGGCGGTGTCCCATGACTGGACAATATTGTCCTCGAAGCTTTCGAAATGCGGAAATTCCCCATAGACCTTGAACCAGTCCCATTTAATTATATTGCCGGATTCAGAAAGTGGGTTTTGTTGATACTGTGCATTAAACAAGAATGACCCGAGGTTAGACTTAGCCTGTTCCAGAACCTTTATAGGTTCACGTTCTGGGTGCAGAATATCGCCGATATTTCGAGTAAATACACGACCATCGTCAAGCTCGAATTTTTCAGGGGTTTCGGCAATTGCAGGAAGGTTTAGATGAATCCAGTCTTCCTTCTCTAGAAGGTGAGGAACCAAATCGTCGACATGCAAGCGTTGCATGATAACGATAATGACATCATTACGCTTGTCATCAAGACGGGAATATAAAGTACTGTCATACCACTGTTTGACGGACTTACGTTTCGTCGATGATAAAGCCTCCTGTGGCTTCATCGGATCGTCAATAATGAGTATACTTCCGCCTTTACCCGTCAGTGTCCCACCGACAGATGTCGCCAAGCGATAGCCATTGGCAGTCGTTTCAAATTCGTCTTCAGCATTCTTCCTTTTGTTAAGGCGAGTTTTTGGAAAAGCTTTCTGGTACCAATCTGTTTCTAAGACAGTGCGACAATCTCTTGCAAGCTTGCTCGACAGGTCATTGGAATAGCTGGCGCAGATAATTCTTTTCGTGGGGTCTTGCCCCAGCACCCATGCCGGAAAGGCGATTGAGGCACAAACCGATTTGAGGTTACGGGGCGGCAGGGTGATTATCAGCCTCTTGATTTCCCCTCGATATGCTCTTACTAGGTGATTCGCAATGAGGTCAATGTGCCAGTTATGCATATATTTTTGGCTGCCATCGACAGATTGGAAAGTCTTTGCAATAAAGGACACAAGGTCATTTCTAAGTAAGGCTTTGATAACGTCTTTGTCATGAGACATTTTCACTCTCCTTGACTTGAGTTTGAGAGTGTCCGTTCCAAATACAGGTCAAGTATCTCCTGATCATTCTTGGAAATCGGATCTTGCTCTTGGGAATCGTCGTTGAGATAAAGTAAACGCTCAATGAGGCCCAACAATACCTTTGCAGCCCCTGCATCGCCCTTCATGGCCTTCACCATAAGACTTTTAAGCATCGCTCGCTGCTTGCTGATTTTTACGCTATGACCACCCTCCTTGATGTTGATTTTCTCAGCTAGTTCCTCGGCCAGATCAGTTGAAAGATTCTTCGTTCCTTTTGGTCGTCCACGTTTATTGCCGCTCTGCCCTTTTTGGAATTGTGATGTCTTGGGTGGCTTTTTGTAGCCGACTTCATAATCTGACTTACTCATGATCCACACCCTCCGCATCTGTTGGGTTTCGGCCTTGGGATACATCCGTAAAAGAAGTGCCTGTTTCGGCAAGAATGGCATCTAAGCCTGTCAGCTCTTGCCAGCGTTTAATGGCAACATCGACATACTTTGGTTCAAGTTCAATAGCGCGAGCGACACGCCCGACCTTTTCGGCCGCGATGATAGTCGTGCCGCTGCCACAAAATGAATCAAGAATGACCCGTCCGCGATGAGAGCAATCCAGCATGGCATCCGAAACTAGAGCTACGGGTTTAACTGTTGGATGGCTTGCTAGATCCTCTAACCTTCCCTTTCGGAAGGTGTTAACGCCGGGATAGTCCCAGACATTTGTACGATTTCGCCAGTGCTTGCCGAGTTCAACGTTGTTAATATGTGGTGCGGTTCCCTTCTTGAAGACGGGGATTAATTCGTGCTTAGATCGAAAAAGGGAGCCCATTCCGCCGTTGTTCTTATTCCAGACGACCAGATTTTTAAGCTCATCAAAAACCGCGTTTCCAGCAGTGATGATCTCTTCAATATGACGCCAGTCCATGCAGATGAAATGAATAGAGCCATCAATTGAGTTTTGACTTAGTAAATTGAGGGATGTAGACAGAAAATCACGAAATTGACTTTCGGTCATTTCCCCAGAAGCCATGGTAAATTCGTCATGATGGACCTTTCCAAGCCCGCAAACATTGCCGTGAATTTCCACATTGTAAGGCGGATCTGTGAAGATCATTTGCGCAAGCTCACCCTGCATCAATGCTTCATACGTGTCGGCTTGCAGGGCATCCCCGCAAATCAAACGATGTTTGCCAAGTTGCCATATATCACCTAAACGGCTTGCGGGGTTTTCATCTATCTGCGGAATATCATCCGCAGGGTCATTTTGAACATCTAGATTTTGCTCTTCGATAAGCATATCAATTTCAGGCATTTCAAAACCCGTTAGGGTGATGTCAAAATTTTGGTCACTGTCGAGTAAATCTATTAGTTCAACAGTCAGAAGTTCTATGTCCCAGTCCGCATTTTCAGCAATTTTGTTGTCGGCGATGATATAAGCCCGTTTTTGCTCCTCCGTCAGATCATTCAAACAAATCGTAGGAGCGATTTGTACACCCAGTAACTTCAAAGCTTCTACACGTCCATGTCCTGCAATGATCTGATTTTGCTCATCTCTAAGAATGGGATTCGTTACCTTAAATTCTTGAATCGAATTTGCAATTTGTCTGATCTGTTTCTTGGTGTGCGTACGCGGGTTATTTGGATATGGACGAAGGTCGGCTATTGGTTGATAGTTGATCTCAAGAGGGGCGTCAGAATTAATAATGGGCTTGATTGGTTTTTTTGTCTGAACACAAAAGTTATTGCTGTTCGTCATTATAAATCTCCTAAAATAAATTTCAGGCAATTGCACACAACAATCGGTTTTGCCCTTTTGTAAAGGGCAATCGCCTGCATATGAAAAATGGACATGAGAAAAAAAATGCTCAGTCGTTTTATTTGAATATTTTTTGTGAGAGCTCGGTAATGGCTCGTATTGATAATTGAGTTGAGAAGGCCAAACCTGATTGTGCTCCTAACAACTAGATGAGTTTCTCTCTTTGTATGGGAGCAGGAACTATTTTTATAGAAAGGGAATTGTGGAGTCGGAATGGGCTTAACTGAGTGAAAAGTCATATTGTTTCTCGCATGCAATAATACTGGCCACTTAAAAAAGTGACTTTAAAAAACGCTAGTTTTTTAATTGAAGAGATGCTGCATCCATTTTTGGATGGCTAAGAGCAATCTCATCTAACATGCGAGTTCAATAGAACTCATTTTCAACACACCACCCTAACATTCAGGACTAGCTTTTTTGACATAGCTTATTAAATCCGGTGTGGCAAATAAAAAATGGGTTGAAGGTCGTTGAGAGTGTTAGCCACCATGTTCAATATTCTTTGGACCTACAATGAATTTCGGATTGCTGTGATGACCGCATCATTTTCTTTAGGGTCTTCACAGCTTGTGATTTGCATATCATTACCGTTTGAAGTGATGTGAATTTCATAGTTTGAAGGGGCATTAGCGCGAACTAAAAACCAAATAGCACCCCCTAAGAAAATGGCATATTTAAAGAATGGGTGGTTATCGGATACGATATCTTACTTGCCACTGAACGATTGGTTCGAGATTGGACTGTGCATCATGACATTCGTTTTGGAAATATACGGGGCAGATGGGTCAAATGTCACATCAAAATTTTGGAAAGTACCCTTGATATCCCCTGACATTGATTTAACGTCTGAAGTTGATAATGGGCGAGCTGAACCACCAGAGTGAGCTCCATATTTAAAGGTGCCATTCAAATATACCCATACATCACATTGAAAGCGGTGGATGCGTTCATCCGAATAATGGGCTGATGGTTTTGCGGTAAGTTTAGCTTGGCCATTCATAACTTCAAACTGTATTGACGGCTTCCAATCAACAGTCAAGTCTTCTCCAGAATTACACTCTACGATGCCACCTGTGATCTTGGGATCAAGCCCTGATATATCCAAGGGGATTTGAAAGGTCATTGATTTTGGACGTGAATCAAATGGGCTTTGACATTTTGGCAACCTTATAACAACATGCTTACCGCGTTTAAGTGTCGTTGTGTGGGTTGTTTTCCGGTAAAATTTTCCATTAAACTGACTGCATTGATAATCAATTTTATACAATCGAGCCTTATCGCATCCTAAAACAGAGGAATATTGACCTGACGCAGTATAAGTGTTCTCGATTATTACACGTCCTTTACCAAATAATGTTATTTCCTTAAGCCAACCAGATTGGGCGCCTTTGGACAGATCTCTCCATGATCCTTGATCGATTTTAACCGCACTATTATTAGTCGATATAGATGGAAGCAAAACTTCACTTCCTGAATCATTTTTAATATCAATCTTAATATCACAGCCAGCCATTGCATATTTTGGGGCGAATATAAGTCCAAGCACAAGGATAATTAAAAAATTCTTATTGGTCATTTTACGCTCCTAATTGAGATTGAATATATGTGGATGTTTTCAATCTCATGACATGATAAAAAATTGAGGGCCTGCAAATTTGCTGCATCGGGAAGTTTATATTTATTGAGACCATAGAAATATTTCATCGACAGTCTCCTTTACGTGTTTTGCGTTGCCCTTTGGGGCAGCCTTGCATTTGATCTTTTGCCTCCTGCCGAAAGCGTTTACACTTTCCCTTTGCCGTTAGCACCTGTCCCTTGGGACAAGACTTGATTTGGGGGGGTAAACGCTTGGTTTGTGGGCGATCCACAGGTTGCGATGGCGCGGCTTTTTGAGAATGCGTCGTCTGAGGGGGCGCCTGTTGTTTGGCTGGTGCGGCTTGTTGAGGCCTCTTCGCCTGAGGGATTGCCCGTGTTTTCGTAGGCTGAGGGCGTTTTGTTTCTTTTACGCGCACCCGTTCACATCGTCCGGTAGATGCCAAAACTTGACCCTTTGGACATTTTTTCATCACAGGTTTTATTTTGGCTTTGGGACGCGTTTTTTGTGGGCGGACTTGAAGTTTCGATGGTGCGGCTTGTTGATGGCGTTTCGCCTGAGGAGCCGCCTGTGTTTTCGGAGGCTGAGATCGTTTTGTTTCTTTTACGCGCCCCCGTTCACATCGTCCGGAAGATGCCAAAACTTGCCCCTTTGGACATTTTTTCACCACAGGGTTTATTTGGGCTTTCGGACGCGTTTCTTGTGGGCGAACCTGAAGTTTCGATGGTGCGACCTGTTGAGGCCGTGCTGTCTGAGGCTTAGCCTGTGTTTTAGAAGGCTGAGGACGTTTTGCCTGAACTTTCCGACACATTCCTTTGTTCGTCAAAACGAAACCGTCACGACAGCGTAGCTTTTTTGGTTGAGTTTTCGATGGCGCGGCCTGTTGAGGACGCATCGCCTGAGGCTTAGTTTGTGTTTTAGAAGGCTGAGGGCGTTTTGCCTGAACTTTCCGACACATCCCTTTGTTGGTTAAAACGAAACCGTCACGACAACGAAGCTTTTGGGGTTGAGGTTGAGGCCGTGCCGTTTGTGGCTTAGCCTGTGTTTTAGGGGATTGAGGGCGTGCCTGAGGTTTCGATGGTGTGGTTTGCTGAGAATGTGTTGTCAGAGGTGTCGCCTGTGTTTTGCGGGGCAGAGCCGGCTTTGATTTTTTTTCCGAAGTGTTGGGGGCTAAGCCTTGTGCTGAAGTTTGATAATTTCCAACAATTCTAAACGTGGGGACTTGCTTAACAACATCGAATGAAGAATTTGTATTTTGAGATGTTGCATAATTTCCAACAATTCTAAACGTGGGGACTTGCTTAACAACATCGAATGAAGAATTTGTATTTTGAGATGTTGCATAATTTCCAACAATTTTAAACGTGGGGACTTGCTTAACAAAATTATCCTTAGCACGAGCCTGTTGCCCCCATCCGATGGATATTACAATACCCATAAGAGCCGCTTTATAAAACGGATTAAATGCCGATTTTTTAAGCTTCTTACTCAACAGGGAAACCATTAGTTTTTGCATTATCAACTCAAGGCCTTTGCGTAATAACCATTTAAAAAAATGTAGAGGATTGTCTAAATAGGACAAGGTTATCTAACAATATGAATAATAAAAATTTGAATTTTGTTTCGTGTAATTTTTTCTAACAAGCAAAGCTTGAGCAGAGTTAACCATGTAAACCAAAACAACATGTCTAGTCACCTATGAACCCAATTCTTGATGGGGTGTAAGATGCAATTTATTTTTGAGACCAATGACCTGTCTCACTTAAGAACCAGGTGCCTGCTGCTGCCTTATTGAATATCGTTTTCGAATAAACGCGACCAACTTGGTCTTTGCTTATTCCTTGCTGATCAGCACGCGATTGATATATGGCCCCGCGTTGAGCATTTGTGCTGTTAACGATGCGTTGAGCAGCTGTAGAACGGGCTTGGGTGTAGCCATCATAACGTTCTCCAATTGCGCCAGAAACACGCAGTTCTTGGAGCGATTGTGCAAAAGCTGAACTAACAAGAAAAGCATTAACCATCACAGCAAAGGCGAAGATTAAAAAGAAATTTCTGGTTTGCTTGTTTTTGTGTAGTTGCATTAGAAAATCTCCGGATTGTTCGTGATATCTTTGTCTGCCGTTTGTTCAAGTTTCAAGCGGACATCTGCATCAAGTTTGATGTTTAGATTGATGGTAATCGGTTCATTTGGCACGTCGACCTTGACCGTAGGCGTACATCCACCAAGCGTTGCGAAAATCAAAACAGAAGCAATGCCCCATTCTTTTGAATAATATTTCACGATTAAATCCTACTAATTATTGAGTAATCTTATGGTATCTTGAAGTGATTTTTGTGACAAGCGAATGGCAGCACTCAAAATCTTCAAAATTTTATCAATTTGAGTCTCTAAATTGATATTAAGAATAAATTGACGACTGTCCATAACATTTGGATTGCTGCCCGCAAGGGATAAGCCTGCTATTGCCTTGCCGAATTTGTCGGAGTTGATAGCCAAGATTAGACTTTTATACTGAAAGTTTTCCAACACGTTTAGTAAAAGATTTGCATTTTCCCCGCCGCTGGATAAAGCATTTTTGATGCCACTAGATTGTATCTTCAACGTCCCAGGACCAAGAGCAGAAAACTTACCATCCTTAACGGTCATCATATCTTTTGCAAGCCTCAAAGGTACCGAACCATTCAATCGCCCATCCCCTGATACGCCTTTTATATTTAAAACATCAAACAAGCGTGAAAGATCCAGCTGAGAAAAGTCCAAAGCGAATCTCTGTTCAAGGCTATAAGGATCAATGATGTGTTCATCCATCGTGACCATGCCCCCGGCGACGTCTGCTTCAAAACGTTTGATCGTTAGTTTGTCTTCGACAAAAGTGAAATTCAGTTGAGAATTTTGCATGCCATATTCACCGCCAATATTTTGCGCAACAATTTTTTGAACCTTTCCAATTGTCGGCGGTTTGAGACGATCAATTTTGACCGTGCCTTTTAAACCTTCAATGGCGAGCCCACCCACTTTCATTGTTAAATCATCAAATGTTGTTATAATGGCCCCGTCAAACGTGCCCTGTTCCCAATGCGTATCGACATCAACACCAAAACCGCCTTTTGCATCTTCAATGACGGATAAAAGAGGGGACAAGCTTTCGGGCTGCACGCCATCTTTTTCAAAATTCCAAGGACCGGCATTCACCGTCGCCGTGCCGGCCTTGTTTTTTATATTGTAATGGACACGCGCTGAAATGGGCTGGCCTTTAACTTGAATTGAAAAATCAATTTGATCGTCCTGCGTCTTAGCGATGCCCTTAAAATTCAGAGGGGCAAGCTGAGGATGTTGGAGGCTCAGATTTAGAAGGTTAGCATTTACGTCTAGGCTTTTAAGGTTAACGCTAGCTTCCAGGAGAATGTTTTTTAAGTCGGCGGGCTGTCCTGAAACATTCAGTGAAGCTTGCCCCGTCTCAACACGAATCTGAAGGGGGGGTTTTGGCATATATTTAAGTTTAAGTTTCCCCCCAGCGTTGCGGATAGAGCTTTCGCCCACGCTTAACCCCACAGCATGAAACATCAGTTCGATATCAGCCGTTGGACCAGCGGATGACATCGCGACCATGCCTCGCCCAGATACGGTTCCATTCACGGGCCCAAGTGTTTTGAGTTGAGGAACAAAGTCGCTGGGTTGTCGACCTTTATCTTCAAAGCTTAAAGGGGCAAACTTAAAGTTCAGCTCTTGGGAGATTGTATTAAATACGCCAGAAACTGAGGCCGGGTCACTTTGGCCATTGGGTTGTGCGGACACGTTGGCTGTAACGTGTGTTCCATCAAATGATGCCTGACCGGTGAGTGATATTGGTGCTATGTGTGGCGTTAAGATATGCCCCGACAACACATTCAAACGTGCCGTATTGTCGGGTTGGATTTCCCCTGACAGCTCTGCAACCAGGCTCGTTTCCAGGTGTTTCGCCCGAACGGAAACGTTCTGTATCATGACATGAGGCAAGGCTGTGGTCTTCGCGTCATTCTCCAACGAAGACGTGTCCCCCGCGATCTGTTGTTCTATCATTGTAAAGATTTTGCTGTGAGGATCTGTCAGGTCTAAGTCCACATCTTCGATCAAAACAGAGCCAATTTGGCCTTGGATTAAATCCACAAAATCATAAGAAATATTCAGCGTCCCAATGGACAACTCAGGTCCAACCCGCACACCCTCAATGCGGAGCTGATGGTTGTTAAAATTTGTGATGTGAAGCTCGATGTTCTCACCGGCTTGTTGCCTGAAAACGTATTGAATAGCCGTCTCCACAAGAGTTGTGCGAGCTGTAAACGCGACCCCGAGCATACAAAGAAGAACAAGACTGCTATAGACAATGCACTTTTGCCATAAACGCCTCCCAGCAGGTGTGAATATCGATATCTTCATTTCGTTATGTCTTGCATGATTGATAAAATGTGTCAAATATCTCAGGTATGCCCTTGACCAGTGAGAGATTGATGGCATTAAATCTGCTTGTCAGTATTGTAAAATAGCTATGTGTGTGTTGTTCCTTGGCGTGCGTATTCACGCTAATAAATGTCAGAAAGAAAACATGCCGATGATCTATACGATACACTCATTTAAGCTTGGCCCCAAACAGGGCGAAGCCATAACTGCAGGTGGCTTGAGCGTCATGTCAAATGGAATAATATTAAATTGGAGCTACAAATAATGTCAATTTTTCAGGTTTTATTTTCATTTAAGGGGCGTATTAATCGAAAGCCGTACGTTATAGCATTTTTGGCTTTGACATTTTTATCTATAGTGCTGGGTGTTATCTACAGTTCTTACAAAATGAGTTTGGCCTTTGATGAAAGGCTTTTTTACCCTCTTGCGCTTTCGATTTTGTTTTTATGGCCTACTTTGGCTTTGGCCGTGAAACGCTTGCACGATCATAATAAGAGCGGCTGGTTCTATATGATTGTTTTTGTTCCTATCGTCGGTTCGATTTGGTTATTGGCTTTGACGTTATTCTTGAAAGGCACGGAAGGCGAAAATCGCTTTGGTCCGGATCCGTTGGGCTTAAAATCTTTGGATGATTCTGAGGACGAGGCCGTTCCAGCCGAAGCCTAAAATTTTGGTGGAACAACATTATAAAGAGCAAGGAGGGGTGAGCGATTATTGTTTGGCATTAGATTTAATCTTATTTAAGTATTCAAAAAGTTTTTTGTTCTTTGCCACTTTTTTTGCGTCGTCTTGACTTTTAAGGACCATAAACTGGGCTTGAACATTCTGAGCTTTGGCGAGTTCAGGCGTGTTTGGCTTATATGTCTCGAACGTTTTGACCGCATCGTTGATCATATCTTTATCCGGCCAGTATCTGTTCAGTTGAATGTATAAATCCATAAGTTCAACTTGATAGTGGGCCAATGTAATCGTGGCGTCTTTTATGGTTTCCTGTTCAATTGGGTTCTGTCGTTTTAATGTGCTAATATAGCTCTCACATACGAAAATAATATGCTGGTAGCTGCTAATCGCGCGAGACGGCAAATCAGATGTTCGGTAAAGTTGAGATAAGCTTCCCAATACATTGACCAATTCCATATCTTCTTGGTCATAACCTAATTTACGATGTCGGGGTCTGTTCCGAAAATAGAAGACTGACTTTTCCAAAAGTTTTTTAGCTGTGTCTTGTTGTTCAAGAAAGAGTGCGGCTTCTCCTAATATAAATAGGGCCTTCGCTTTCATTCGAAAAGAAGGGAAACTGGATTTGTCATTCGCATCAGTATCAATAATATACAACGTTTGTTTCATTGTGTTTTGAGCAATAGCAAACCCTTGAAAAATAAACATTGAACAAACAACAGTTATCGAAAAAAATTTAAAAAAATGCATTCATTTACCCTTGATAATTTGGGTCCATTTTCAAAAAAAAACCTATTAGCAACAATAATGTTTGTGATAAGAATTAATCAACTCATTTCCTCATTTTGCGAATGTTGGATAAAAAGACAACATTTTCCGTTCTCTAAAAAGGATAGTTTTCATGCCTGAACATAGTATCGGGTTAGGTGCTTTTAGCTATTTCACCGTAAGCTTATTCATTTCTATTGCAGGATTGGGCGCCATTTCAGGAATATTATTTTTTGGGGGAACGTTGAATGAAACGGAAATCGGTCCGTTCGAAAGTGTCCTTATTAACCTAGAAATAGCCGTGTTGCTCGTCATGTCGTTCTATTGTGATTATGTGATTTATAGAATGGCCTTATTAATTTTCAAAAAACCTTTTCACAACGTTGAGAAAACAATCAAGTCTGGCTGGATTATTGGGGGTGTTCTTGTGGTTTTAGGAGTGACGTTGATGGCTAACGTTGGCCACTTAGTCCTAGAGTCTTTGATTGGATTTGTATTTCTTTTGGTGCCGTTTTTGATGCCTAGAGTATTGCGAAGTCTTTAAAATGCCTACATTGGACTTTTGCACCACACCTGCATGTCCGTATAACCATAATCTAAATGTGGCATTGACCATGTTGCGCGACTGCATCAAAATAGCCCTTTGAATGTATTCGTAAATTAAATTTGATAATGCTGTAGAGGGCTCATAGATCCAATGATTAAACTGTCTCAGAACAAAATACGTGCTGTTTCTTTTGCAATATGCCTTGGTGTATTTTCGGCTCCCAGTATTGGAAACACCCAAGAAAAAATACAGAATGCCCAAGAAAAACTACAAAATTTAGGGGCGCTATTAAGCGACGTTGGTTCTTTCTTCGATCAAGTCAATAGCGTCACGCAAAGTGTTAACAGCTTGACGGGCCAAGGAGACACCTCATCCGAAGGTGTACCCATGAATGAAGAAGCGCCTTACGTAGAAGAAGAGGCACCTTACGTAGAAATGGAGCAGCCACAGGTGATGTACGAAGAGGCTCCTCAAGAGGCTGCCTCGGTTACGACACCACAGCCTCAAATGCAGACCAATTCCCAAAAAGTGCAGAGATCCAACTCTAACGATGGTGTAAGCCAGTTGGCATACCAAGCTGAAGCCACAATAAATAGCTTCATGAGGGCTCTAACCTCCAGCGACAGCGCAGACCAAGCGGCCAAGGCCGTTTTGCCGTTTGTGCATAAAAGCCTGCAGTGGCCTCGCGGGAAATTGGATGGTGATACGCGGAGCTTCCAATTCAAAAAAGCCTTTGCGAGCGCTCACTTTTATGCTCACCCCGTTCTAATTGTTCGCGCGGCCGAACTCAAAACCACAACGATCGGCCATCCTTCGCGCAACACCTATGAAAAAGGTTACGACATGAAATACTGGATCGCCAGAAGTGATGGCAATTCTGCACCCATCGTGTTGTTCTTCCCAGAAGCTGGCGGCAAACCCAGAGTATCCTACATGGGTAGCCTTTAAGACAAAAACTGTTTTATAGAATTGAAATGAGGGGCTGGGTAACCAGCTCTCACTTCACCATTTCGTTGAATATTCCGTTGAATATTTCATGAAAGAACCCCCAATATGTATCGTCATTTTTTGTCTATTTTGTTCGTTTGCTTGATTGCCACCATCCCAGAATTGTCTCAAGCTGCTACTCGAGATAATACGGCTGATGGGACGTTTTTGAGCAAGACGAGAAACTATGGTCACGACATGGTTAAAACGGCTATATCAGCCACAAACCATATGACTTGGGTTTCTCTGAAAAATAAATCATCTATTCCAGGTACCCTTAGCCAACATGGGTGGGTGTTAGCCGGAAGTATTATTGAACCAAGTGCCGGGGGACGAGGTTACGTTGCCTATCATAAAAAATACAAAAAAATTGTAATCGCTTTTCGGGGGTCCAAAGGAGCAAAGGGTTCTGAAACTAGGTGGAACGTTGCCGTTGATGCAAATGTTCGCCTAAAAAAACTGGATTGGCTTGGAGAAGACGACCATCCAGCAGCTAAAACATGGTGGCGAAAGCAGTATGTTCATGCTGGCTTTAACAATGAATACAAACGATTCCGCTCAACCGTTTTGAGCCAAGTCAAATCCATACCATCTTATAAGCAGTATGACATTTTTGTTATAGGTTTCAGCTTAGGATCTGCACTTGCAACACACGCAGCCCTGGATGTGAAATTATCTCTGGAAAAAACACCTTATGTATACATTGGTGGAACACCACGAGTTGGCTCAAGGGTGTTTATGAATTTGTACGAGAAAGAGGTTCCAAACATTTTTCGTATTGTGCTTCGAAATGATATTGTCGCGAGAGTTCCCGTCAAAGCAAAAGGATATGCCCATATTGGCTCACTTTTGCCCCTCAAACCAAATGGTCAAAGGCTTACTAAAAAAGAGGTTAAAGAGTTGCACAGAGCCCGGCCAGGAATGGCTCAACACAATTATGCTCTTTATAAAAAGGCTCTCGTAACACACTTGCATAAAAATAAGGACTACCCAAAAGGCCTTTTGAAAACACTTGGTGCTTTGGAAAGGCAATAAGGGCTTCTGTGACGGGTTATTTGGATATTTAATCCTGTGAAGCGGGTGCAATTTGGACCAATTTAGAACGACTTCTCATAGCCTGGGGCGTTGAAAAACTTTTGTAAAAACATATAAGATTCTAGAAAAGTAAAATGAAAAACCTTTGTTTAATCTCAGTGTTGTTTTCTCTAATCGTTGCGCCTTTGTCCAATGCCTATGCAAATCCGATTTATGAGATAATTAATGAAGGCGACGCCGTAAAACTAGACGAGCTTTTAAGGAATGGTTTGAATGTTGATGATGCTGATGAATGGGGAGAGCCCCTTCTTATCCGTGCTGTTATCGAAGAAAAAAACGAGGTGGTCAGGCTTTTAATTTCCAAAGGGGCTAACATTAACATCCATGGAAAGGGTGGCAAGACTCCCCTTCATCATGCTGGTGCAATCGTGAATGTAGAAATGATTAAAGTACTTCTTGAAAATGGTGCCGATATTGATGCCAAAACAGACTATGGAAGCACACCACTTTTCTCGGTCGCCAATGTCGTAGGGAATGGAGTTAAGGCCTTGAAATGTGCGATGTTGTTGCTGGAACATGGCAGCAATATTTCGGCTGTATCTAACAATATGAGTACGCCTCTTCACGCGGCTGTCGCTGGTGGGAACCCTGCTATGATCGCACTGTTACTCCATGAGGGTATTGATATTAACGCAAAAATAACGAGCGGAATGACACCTTTGGCGCTTTCAATTCTTCTTGGTCATGACATAATATCCACTCTTCTGATCGTCAATGATGCCAATGTAAATACGAAAGATAAGCACGGTGATACGCCTCTTCATATGGCAACGAAGAAGGGGGCAACAAAAACTTTTCTTCAGATGTTAAAAAATGGGGCTGATATTCATGCCGTTAATCAGCAAGGATGGGCACCTCTTCATATGGCGGCGTATTGGAACAAACCATTGTTGGTAAAGTTTCTTCTGAAGGAAGGTGCAGATAAAAAATTACGAGATACAAAAGGGCGCACGGCTCTAGATTTGGGAAAGGCCCGTCAACACAAAGAAATTATGGTTTTATTATAACAAGCTAAACAAAAGGCTCGTTTAATCTGACAGTGACTACAGGCAGTTTGATAGCTGGCGACATAAAGGAAAAATCATGGGAACGTTCACGCATAAAAAGAAAACAATCACGTTCTGTCACGAAATAACGGGCAAAATTATGGCTCGCAATGAGACTGTTGAATCGGAAGTCAGCATTGATGCAGCCATCCAAACTGGGGACCCAAGGGGCATCATGAGATTTACGTATGGCGTGCAAGATTTGATGTTAAAAAAAGACACCGGCGAAGAAAAAAATGTTTCTTTTCCCAGAGGCGATATGTTCAAAAAAAATAATATTCCATTAGAGGTCGGGCAAAAAATTACGCTCATCTCAAGAGACTATGAGGGTGAGGCAAGCTATGCAATTTTATTTCATCACGATTTAGGAAAGCATTTTTATTTTGAAAGCCCAGGCTCCTTGAACCGTTTCCTCGACATAAACGCCGTTACAATTGGAACATTTCTGTTAGCCGGGGTACTTGGTACCATTGTCTTCGGTGCATTAGCATGGTTAACGTTTCTGTCACCAGGCAGTATGGAAATTTCTGGGTTTGGAGCTTTTGCTATGGTCGTATATTGGATAACCCGACGTTTTTTGAGCATGAATGCGACATCGGAATCTTTGGCCCAACATATGGAAGACGAGGCTCTCGCCGTCTACAAAAATCCAGCTTAGAGCTCAAGCGGGAAGTTCCGTTGAGAATCGGTTCAGCGTTGGGGGCAAGATCATTACTATTGAAAAGGTGCTGTCAGATAAACTTTAACCAGTCTCAGAGAACCCAGGATTTACTGAGGTGAGGGCAAGGCCAGTTTCCTCTGATAGCACTCTATTTTATGTTGAACGACCTTTTTTGGAAGATGTAATATTCAATACAATTCTGGAGCAAATGGTTCCAGATAAATTAAATTGGGGTGTATAAATGAGGTTTTTTTTGGTTTTGGGACTAATCACCGTATGGGCTGTTACGCCATCTGTGGCAGAGGCTGGTAAAGGCAAATGCAATATCAACATTTCAGTCAAAAATACGGGGACCAGTTATGTGTATGCCGGAGGTGAACCCCCAAGTGGGGTTCGGACGGCAAACTCCACGTGGAGGTCTATGCTCTTAGGAGGGTGGCACGGTTATAGAGTTAAGCCTGGCAGTACGGAAACGGGTGTGTATAAGCCTGTTCTAAAGAAGTGCGGCAAACCTCGCAGATACCGTTTGAATTACTACTGCAAGGGGGGACCTCGGTTTGGCGAGAAGTTTACTGAATACTTTCCGTCAAAAAAAGGTTGGACGGGCATAAAAAACATCACTTTTACTATGTCTAAATGTTAAGAAAAAGGGATAGGGTAAATCTGTGTTTGGTCGTATCGACAGGGGCTAAAACTCCGCTCCTTCAACAGCGAATTGAATGACGACAAACTCTCCGGGATTAACAAGGGCAAAGCCCAAAATACAGTATGTTTTTGCGCCCTGCGTTTCGAATTTGATAAAATATGATTTCTGAGCAGAGGCCCCCGCAAACATCCCGTTGCGCCGATGCCTTTCAAGATATAGAGAGACAGTTCGTTTGATTTTAGCTAGGCTATATGGATTGACGGCCTCAAAAGTCATGTATTTGCCAATCTGTGCTTTAATATTACTTCCCAAATACCGCGCTGTTCGTGCAACTGCGATATATCTGTAATTACCGTAAGGATCGTATGTCTTTCCCCCCCAGATGAAGAGTTTTTGACCAGGCCGTATCAAGAATGAATTGATACCAGGCTTATTATATGCCCCTTCTTGGCTATTCGGAATTTCTGTTTCTGTACCAACAGCTCCTATTAGACGAGCTTCAAGGCCCCCAGGACTTTTATGTATTCCGCGATTAAGGTCTGTGCGTGCAATTCCCCCTGCAATAAAGCCAGTAGGCGGAACAACAGCTCCTGTTGTTGGGTTTCCAACCCTTAACCAAGGGCCAAACTTTGCCCCATTATCTGTGCGATTTTTTAACCTAAGTTGTGAGATTTCTTTGCCTTGTGGGGTTTCTAGCAAAGCAAAACGCCCAGGTGAATCATTCACATGTTTTACTAATATCTTTTCAAACTCATCCCGTAAATTTGACGGAAGTGCCCCATAGCCAGGAACAGCAACTATGCCTATATTTTTAAGCTTGTTACTTTTTGATGCCGTCCAGTAAAAATTAGCAGCCTTTTTGTTTTTCAGAGGAAGAATATACAAAACTTTCCCTCCATTGAGGAAGAACGCTTTAACCGACTGCTCCATATAACCGGCAGCGGGGTCCCCCTTTTTTATATCATTTTTATAAAATTGTGAAAATTCACGAAAGGAAGAAAAAGGTTTTGGCCGCATTTTTTTAAGAGTTAGGCCAAAAAATAGGGTGATGTGAGAAGAATAATCTTTGATTTCCCATGTTCCGGGCGTTTTTTCTTCTTGGTACGCACCAAGCGATACAGCCTCTGCTTTAAATGAAAAGAGCATCAAGACAAACATGGCTGACAAGAATAATGATGAGGGACGTCGAACAAAAGAGACCTGATGTATTTGTCGTCCTTGAACCATATTAATTTCATCCGCAAGCATTTTTCCATCCAAATCTAGGGTTATCTTTTAATGATCATAGAGTGTTGTGTGCTGTCAGACAAAGTTTAAGTCATATCATTTTGGCCTGTTAAACTAGATCCTAAATGGAACTGATGACATGACGCCATTCAGAGAGAGTAGCGTTACGTTGCCCTTGAAAGCATTTTGAAAAATCAATAGATTAATATTTATGAACAACTCACCCAAAATAAGGAACAGTTTTATGTTTTTACGGGTTCGCCTATTTTCTGTTATGGTTCTCTTGGGCCTCTTATCAGGGACTAATACTGTGAAAGCTGGATATGATGTTCTAAATACTTATACGGCGCTTCATGGCGGCCTTGATGGTATCGAACTCGGCACGCAAACGATTGGCTTATCCTATAGTGCCGATGAAACCACGGTGGTTTTGAAAAATGATCTTTCCTATAAGTTTGGACCTTTAGCTGTATACGAGTTCAAACAAGAAGTGACTGAGCTTTACCAAAAAGAACGGCTCATCAGGTTGTCCTCACAAACGCAGATCAGTGATTATAGATGCGGTAAAGGTGATGGTTCATACGTGAATGGCGAAGACTTCTATCTCAACGGTAAAGCGGGTAGAGGCAACGAAGCCCCCTTCAGTATTAATGTCATTGCAAAAAAAGGAGAGAGCTTCTTAAGTAAGGAAACGGGAGACCAGGGCGAAAGGCCAATGGCGATCCTAACGGCAAGCCTCTGGAATGATCAAATTCTCTCTCGAGAGCAACTTCTTGATACCATTGATGGCCAAATGATGAATGTTGCCGTCACTGAAGTTGGCCCAGAAAGTGTAAAAGCAAAAGGTAAAGATGTTAAAACGATTCACTATAAAATAAGCGGTGATATAGACAGTGACCTTTGGTTTCATAGTAAAGGCATTCTAATGCAATATCGATTAACGGGCTGCGATGGCAAAGATATCTATTACGTGCTTCGCTAAATAAAGTTAGGATGTCAAAACATTCTGAGGCGCGGTTACAAAGAGAATGTTGGTAATTGACATCAACATCCCTTGTACTTCTTAGCCACACATTCACCAGCGAGTCTTTGGGCTTCTTCTTGTTGGCCGGCAGACATTTTTTCTTCAAAGATATCTATGTTATGGATTGAAGTTTCGTTACCCTGTGTGGCCGAAAATGTTGTCCACATATGCGCACGAGGGAGGTCTTGAGGACTACCAACCCCCTTGAAGTACATTAATCCAAGGTTGTTCTGAGCCAGCATGTGCCCTCGCTCAGCAGCGCTTTTAATCAAAGTGAAGGCGGCTCCATTATTTTGCAGCATCCCTTTCCCTAGAGCCATTAACATACCAAGATTGAACGTCGCTGTGACATTTCCTTGCTTTGCCGCCAAAGTATACCAATGGGCAGCCACTTTAAGGTCTTTTTCCACACCATCCCCCTTTTCATACATTGCCCCCACATTACCTTGGGCCAACATATGTCCTTGTTCGGCGGAAGATTTTAAAAAGGAAAAAGCCTTTTTAAAATCTTGAGCAAAACCAATACCCTTTAAATACATCATACCAAGGTTATGTTGAGCGAACATTTGGCCTTGTTCTGCGGACTGAGTATACCAGTGTCCCGCTGCCTTAAGGTCTGTGTCGACGCCCTGTCCATTTTCATACATCCATCCAAGGTTAAACTGAGCCTCAGGCTGACCATTTTGTGCAGCAAGGCTATACAATTCAACAGTCTTAGAGATGTTTTTGGGTACGCCTTCTCCCTTGAAATATATGAGGCCTAAATTGTACTGGGCGGCAGCATGCCCTTGTTCGGCTGCAAGGGTGAACCATTTAATGGCGGGCTCTATTTGTTTATGCTCTGAATAGGCTACTCCCAAAACATACTGGGCGCGAACATCCCCCTTTATTGCGAGGGGTTCCCATTCATTCAGGGCTCCCTTAAAATCACCACTTAAATACGCTTCCTTCCCCAATTGATAATCAGCAGAATTTGCAGGATACCCCCAGGACAAAGCAGCAGAAACCATGATAACAGATGCAAAATACTTCATTGAGGAAGTTTCCAATTCAGATCAAAATATCAACAGAATAGAGCTCGTCATATTTTATAATATCTTGTTTTCTTAATAAGATATTGAGCGAGTCCCCATTCTTTATTAACGGCCAGTTTTTTTTTAATAAGCCAAGCATACCGCATCAGTATGCTGTCAGACAAAGTCTAATTTATTTCAGATAGGCTTATGATACTGGAAGCTAAATTGAACAGATATAGAGAGCCGTATTACATTGACCTTTTATTGGTAAGATGCTCGTTAAAAATAGGCGGCGTAAGGGTCGAGAAATAAAATGGCTGATCGATCTCAGAATGCAGACCTCATAGAGGCGTGGATCAACTACCACAGCCTAGATATGGACTCAAAAGACCGCGAACGATTATTTTGGGCGTGGGAAGACTTTAACGCGACAATACATAAAAATCCTGACCAAGCTTTAAAGTTAATTTTAGAGGTTCTTGATCGCAATCAGTCCCCCCAAATTTTAGCCAATCTCGCTGCCGGACCATTAGAGGATTTGTTGGTTTTTCATGGCTCAGCAATTATTGATCGTGTTGAAAAATTAGCAAGACAAGCTCCCATGTTTCGAAAACTGTTAGGGGGTGTCTGGAAAAATGATATTGAAAATGATGTTTGGCTGAGGCTGGAAAAATTCAGGGTGTCGCTTGGTGATATATAAATCGATAGCCCATTCATTAATAAAGACGAGCATGTCCTGAAGCGTTTATTGTCCGTTATCACTGAAGTTATTGCTGCTGTGATTTCTCTAAAGCATCACATTCGGCTTCTTTAACGGGATCATTCAAAGAGGTGGAGGCTTCTACTAGGCCAGCCTTAGCTGCTTTTTCTGTCCAGTTTCTCGCTAGGGTACAATTGACTTTCGTTCCGATACCCGCACCATAAAATACGCCCAAGTTATAAGCCGCGTTCGGACTTCCGTTCTCTGCGGCTTTTGCACACCACTGGAAGGCTTTGACGAAGTTTTGCTCAACGCCCCGCCCTGTACGATAGAGCATGCAAACGTATTCTTGTGACAGCAAAACGCCACCTTGTGCAGCACTCAAGGCCAGCTTAAAGGCTATGGCATCATTTTGAGGCACACCCTTTCCGGCAAGGTAAAGGGTAGCTAGATTATGTTGCGCACGGGGGAAGCCAAAATTTGCCGCACCTACAAAGTATTGAGCGGCTTTTTCATTGTTCTGCTCGACACCATTTCCAGCCATATACAAGATGCCAAGTTCATTTATTGCAGGTGGATAGTCTTGCTCTGCTGAGGTTTTCAACAAAACAACAGCCTTGTCAATATTGTGTGGTATTCCATGACCTTTAAGATGCATCGTGGCAAGTTTGTATTGAGCGACTGAATTATTTTGATCACTTGCTTTTTGGTACCACGAAAATGCTTTGGCACTATCACGCTCTACATAGCGGCCATCTATGTGGATGTCTCCCATCAAGATTTGGGCACCCGCAAATCCACCTTCGGCAGACTCAGTCAACAAACGTAGGCCTTCTTTTTCATCTTTGCCAACACCAATCCCATCGAAGTAGGCCCCAGCCAACCCCCGCTTGGCTCTATTGCTGCCATGGGATGCGGCAAGACGATACCAACGCAGGCCTTCATCAATATTTTTTTTAACGCCAAATCCTTGTACGTAGAGACTGCCCATTGAGGCTTCGGCCTTTACATTTCCATCGGTTGCGAGCTGTGTGAAAATTTTAAAGGCCGTTTTGTAATCACCCTTATTCGCCGCTGCCGCTCCATCCTCATAGCTTTGAGCATTGGAAAGAGAAGGGATGAAGATGAGGCTTACTATTAAAAAGGTGCGAAGATTGATCATGTGATCCCCATCATGTTGACGTGAAACGAAACAATATGCCCAGTTTGAGTTTATGGCATTTTATCGGAGCTAATATTAAGCTTAATCCGTGAAATTAATATAGATGGGTTAGACTACATACAGCTTCTTAAGAATATTTTATCGTGCGGATGTGGTTATATTTGAAGAGTGCAAGATCTAGTGCAAAGAGAAGCCGTAGGATGGCCTGTACAGATAATTCCACACCATGAAAAATAGTTAATGCCTTCAGTTTCATAGCATTCATAGAATGCGACTGCATAAAGGATGAATAAACGTTGCCGTATAATGGTCCTGTAAAAAAAAGCAATATAATCCATCGCCTGTTGAATAATTGCATAAGGAAAACCCTCGCATTTGGGGCCTGCCTTCTTTGGGCAGGAATAGGTGGAGGGCATACAGCTCAAGCGGAATCCTCTCAAGTGTCTGCATCATTGGTTCATACCATGCATTATGACGATGCTATAACAAGAGCATTAGCATATGCTCCAGATGGCAAAACAGTTGCCGTTGCAAATGCTGATTCGAATGTCATTCAAATTTATGACACTACATCTTGGCGGGTTCAACGATCCTTAAAGGGCGGCACAGGTACAGTCATGGCAATCACCTACAGCCCGGATGGACAGTACATTGCCACGGGCTTGTATCAGAACGGCATAGAGATATGGGATGTGACTGCGGGGAACGTAATCCAGAAAATGAGTAAAACCGACAGTGTTATATCTCTTGATATTTCTAAATCTGGGGATTTATTGCTTAGTTCTGATGAGGACTTTAAAACGGGGCGGGCAAGTGTAAAGCTTTGGGACTGGAAGAATGGTGCGCTTCTTAAAACGGTTATGGATGAGACTGTAGAAAGTTTTTATCCAACTGAAGTCAAGTTTTCGCCAGTGGATCATATCTTTGCCGTTTCCATTGCGAACAGCTCTCATGGGGTTTTACTTTTTGATCAACAACATGGAAAGAGACTCCATATCAAAGCTAGCCAAGATGTTTATGCTGTCGCATTTCACCCCAAAACGAGCACCTTAGCTTTTGGGGGCGGAGATGAAAAACAAGGTTTCATCAAGGTCTGGAACATGAAGACGAAAAAAGACATTTTCGTCTTAAATGATGACCAGGACCCTTTTGTTGAATCTCTTAAGTTTTCCCCCAGCGGCGATCACCTTTTTAGTGTTGGTTCGCATGTAAACACGGCTCGCTTCCGTGTTTGGAATTCATCTAATGGAAAGCAAATATTGAAGGTCGCATCCGCTCAAAAAAATACAGGCGTGATGGAACTGCGACCGGACGGCCTGCAAATTGCGGTCGTTCTGAAGACCAATGGTAATGTAGGCAATCCTCCAACCATAGAAATCTATGATGTTCAGTAGATATGTTCTAATGATGGATAATAAACCCCTTAAAAACAAAGGGAGGCGAAAGTTATGTTTAAAAAAATAAGAACAAAGAAATTGGGTTTGCTTGCTAGAGGAATTTCTTTAAATTTATTTTCGAAACGACGCATCATTATGGTTGCGTTTTTCTTATCTTGTTTTGCACCACTTGCCTCGATAGCGGCCAGTGAACAAACGGTTTCAACCTGCGGTCAGAACGGCTCGCCCATGTGGGTGAAAGATACACGCTTGGCAAATGTATCTTTAGTTAACGCAGGAGGTTCTTTGAATATGAGGTATGGCGCTCAAGTTCTTTCCCTAGGTGAGCTTGATGACACTGGACAAAGACCTGTCCTCATTCAAGGCTGGTTCGATAATTTTTTTGGGCACCCTGTAAGTGCGAACAAAAAGCACTTAACCATCGGTAACATGGGTGGGGAAATATATCCTTCAAAAGAAGATAAAAATACAATTATCGGAAAGGCGGGTGCGGGCGCTCGACTTGCGTTAACGGGGAAAGCAAAAGGGGCGCTATTGGAGTTTTGCGTAACGGGTCATATTGCCAATGACAGCCTTTCGAATAAGCGGGAAGTTTTGCCGACTTATAAAACAGAGGCATTACCAAAAGGTACAACAGATACCTTATGTCATGTACAGGGGCAGAAGGGGTGGGTTGTGCCGGAACAAAAGAATGGTCATTTAAATCCGGCAAATCTTATGTCACTAGATCACAAAAAACTTCTCAACGACATTGCTCTTGGCACCGAAGTTGTGATTGTTGATGAACAGAAAACACCCAATGTGCTTCATGTTGTTATGAGCGGCTGGTCCAGCCTAGACTTTGCGAGTACGGCGTTGACCGGTGATGTTGCCCGCCTTGGGGGTATCACTTCAAAATTAATCAGCGATCCCAGCCAAGCTTTTTCCAAAAAGAAGGCTGGATTAGCGGATTCCGAATACAGCTATATTGGACATTATATTAAGGATGGAAAACAGGCGTTCCAACTGTGTGTTGAAGGAACAATTCCAAAGAAAAATATTTTATTGTCCGAAGAAGATCTCGCCCAAAAATTTCAAGAATACGAACAAGAAAAATATCTTGCCCACCTCGCAAGGTTTGCACCTGTTCAAGGAATGGCCTCTCAACTTGGCCAATCCGACATTCATTTTGTAAGGCTGGCTTATCAAGAACAATCTTCTAAAAACGTCGGAGATAAACTGATCGTCGGAATAGCCACAATGGGCTTGAGTTTTGTTGCAGACATGTTCAATGAAAGTGAAATGCAGCATGGTTTTATTTTGAAAACAGATCAAGGCATTCAGCGAAAAGTTACCTTTAAAGATATTTTTGAACTTAAGTTTAGCGGTTCGGCTTGCGAAAAATGGCCGGCTTGCCTAGAGGCACGTCTTAAGGATGGAACGACACTGAAAGGTCGTTTCGTTCCTCAACAGGGTAAATCCGCAACGATCCGTGCCATGGATGATAAAGGCAAGGAGTATTCGATTGTGCCATCACGGCTTCAGAACGAGGTCGCGTTAACATTTCGATGAGATGCGATTGCATATAAGTACAACTAGATTCAGAGAGAACATGAAAAATAGAATTCTACTCGCCGTAACAGCCTTTTTTTGTTTGGCTGTACGTATCAAATAGAAATTACTTTGATTAATTCGAATACGACGACGCCAGAGTTTCGTGTGTCGATACCTGGGGCAATGGGATCTTCATCCGCGAATATTGAAAATATCTTTTTTTTCAAAGTGGTTGATGGGAAGCCGGATCAAAAAAAACCGATATGGTATATTAAATCAAAAGGTACGGCAGTTTCGAAATTAACCTATGGAGAGCTACCTCAAGGCTTTACAGACTCCATCCCTCCCAAAGCACTGGAATAGGGGCGTGAATACGAAATAAGTATACACGGACTTGGTGGCTCTGGCCGTCTTAGGTTTAGTGTATCGGAACTTAACCATGTGCTCGAAAACAAAGTCATTTCATTGGTACGCGGTGCTAATTAGGGGCGCGGCGGGTGTGCGCCCTCGACGGAAATGCAGTAGAGCATCCCGATCCGTTGCGTACTCGCCGTACCGCCGCTCGGCGTTTGTCTCGCCGCTCGATCACGTTTTTCAACGCGTCTGGGGCCGCTAATACCTAGCGATGAAACAGCTGAGCGTTGTAAATTTGGTAAGCCGAACTTTGTCCGTCCATCGCCGCCGTAGGCCGTACCCAATAAGGAATATAGGCTTTGGTTATTAGAAATAGCCAGGAGTTGGCCATTAGCTTCCAAAAATCCTTCGGGGCAAAAGGTGCTCGCCGTGATGCACACGGAGCCCATGTAGGCCGCACGGCTGCAACCCGCATGGGCGGAATTGGTCGTTGCATCGAAAACAAAACCGGCACCGATAACCGAAATAGCAGCAGCTATGGATTTCATTGAACGTTTATAAAGCATGTAATTTACCTCAATGAATGTTGAAATAACGGTTGCGCTCTAAATTTTCCCTAGTTTTTGAGATATCTTTACTAGGAAAAAATGAAGCACCGAAAAGAAGCTGGCCGCAAGCACCGCCATCTCAATGCCTCTAAAACCTAAAAAACACCGTATAGTTTGCTTAGTCAAGGGTATGTTCGCTTAAGCAATAGCTGTCAAATATAAACAAGAACTAGGCACACCATCATGTTTTTTCATGCGCCCAAAAAGGAAGTCATTTCATTGGAGCGCGGCGCTCCCAATATGTAAAATTTTGCAGACCTATTTTTCCAATTGCATCCAATGAACCAGACAAATATTACAATGGGTAAAGGATCAGTCTTCCTCCATCAAAACACACCCTTATGAGAGGAGCATTATTTTCATTTACTTTGTACGCTTTCGTTTTCGGATGTAAAAGACAATACCACCTATGGACAAAAGAATAGCTAAGCCGATGGCTGCAAACTTTATTTGTTTCTCTTTTTTCCTTTGCTTGTATAGATTATATTCCTCATTAGACTCTTTGATTATTTTTTGGATTTTTGCCTGAGCGATCTTTCTTTTTATGGCCTGTTTTTCTTTTAATTTCAAAGAAGGCCGTATTTCTCGCTCGTCAGGATTATTGGCGACAAACTGGCTCATGGTTTTTTTTGATCGTTTTAGTAATTTATCAAAAGTGGACGATCCTTTAAATTCTTCATACACATTATAAGAAAGGATGTAATGTCGCACGATGCTCATTGCGATCACAATTGCATTGGTTTTCTTTTCACCGGCTACGGTCATATTGATGATGAGGCCAAGATATACGGCATTATCATCGCTATCTATAACACCCAGTTGCTGGACCCCTAAATTGATAGGTGAGCCTTTTTGCCCTAGAGATTTTGCAAGTAATTTTGATAATCGGTTTTCTATCTCATCTTTATTATAATCGATGTCTTTGCCATCGCTAAGCTCAGATAGAAGCCCTTTTAAATAGGCTGGACGATCTAAACCTTTCATACTTTGAACTTGCCCTCTTATTTTCAAGGCATTCATGATGCTCCACTCTCGTGGGTTCGTAAGTTCACCAGAACGTAGTTTTTCTATGTCATCACAAAGTGTGTAGTACCCAATGAGATCATTTTTCGCCATGACCATTTTTTTTGTTACGTCGATCAATTTCTTGTCTACGTCATGGCCCGTTTCATCTAAGGCACAAAAATCGTTTCCAGGGTTAAAGATATAATATGAATCTTTAATATTAATATTACCCTGTCCGACTTCGGCAAGAGCCGAAGCTGTTATCAACAAAGCGGTTCCCATAGATAAGAAGAAGTGGCATAAATTTTTGTATGAAGACATGTAAAACCTTTCAAAAAATAACTTTAACTAATTTATTTTTTTGTTTATCTGAATGCTTAACAACCTTTGAAAAGATTATTTTTGCAATTATGAATTTGCACCTGAACTGCTGCGACTTGATCTTTTGTCATTTTTTGTTCAATGACACGAATATCACCTTGGGCAAGCTTGAAATTTTGTGATGCAGAAAAATACATCCACAGATAAGCTTTTTGAATATCGCGTTCTACGCCTGCTCCCTCAAAATACATGCGGGACAAATTATATTGCGCTAAGTGATCACCTTTTTGAGCCGCAAGTACAAACCACATAAAAGCCGTAGCATCATTTTTCCCTACGCCTTTGCCTTCACGGTACATGCCCCCAAGGTTGGTTTGTGCCTGTACATAACCTTGATTGGCGGCAAGAGCATATAATTTAACGGCCTCAATATCATTTTGGGGAACACCTTTTCCTAAAGCGTATAATTGGCCCAATCTATATTGTGAATAAGCATTGTTTTTTTTATCGCGCGCTGGTACCACAATGTAGCAGATGGGTAATTTTCGTTTTCTCTGTACAGTTCTGCTAAAGCAACCTGGGCCATGACAAGTTCTTGTTCAGCGGCCAGAGTGTAAAATTTTATAGCACAGGACGTATCTTGAGGCATGCCACGCCTTTTCAAACAGGAAAACCCCAAATTATACTGTGCTTGGGGAAGACCTTGTTGTGCAGCAAGTGCATACCAATAATTTGCGGCTTCGTAATTTTTCTCTACGCCAATGCCATCTACATACATTGCGCCTAAATTAACCTGAGCCAATGGAAACCCTTGTTTTGCGGCAAGTGTATACCACTTCACTGCGGCCTTTTCATCCTTTGGACCGCCTAACCCTTTTAATGACATCAGTCCAGCATTGTATTGTGCCGTTTTAAACCCGTTATTTGCCCCGCGTGTATACCATTTACGTGCCACCACGAGGTCAGTTTTAACACCTAGACCTTCATCATAGAGCTGGCCTAAACGAGATTGAGCTTCAGCATGATTTTGATGTGCAGCCTTCAATAACCATTGATGTGCTGCACTATAATCTTGAGGCCCAGCCACACTATGAGCATTCATCATTCCGAAAAAAAATTGTGCTTCTGCATATCCTAGTTTCGCAGCCTGTTTGATCCACTCGCGCCCCTCCATCAAATCATTGAGTTTTTGATTTGAAGTTATTAGAAGTCGCCCAAGCTCAAATTGTGCCTTGAGATTTCCAGCATTAGCTGAGGATTCTAGTTCATCGCGTGAAACATTTTGTTTGCCCTGAAGTGGTGGCTGACTATCCTGCCAACTCATTGTGCTTGCAAAGGCTGAAAATGAAAATGCGACAATAATAACGGTATTTACATAAAATAATGTTCGTATCATATGCATAAAATGGTTCCAAAACATGTGACTTTTTGTATTTAGGTTTTCAAGAGGAATCAAAGATAATGATGGTTTTGTATGAATGTAAATTTGTTAAGCAGCCTTAATTTTTAGGTTTTTTGCTCATTTGGAAATTGCCATCATTGTCGGGGCTCCAAGTGTAAGTGACCGCGTAACCAAGATCATTGTCAGTGACAGCGTCGTTCATCCATGTGTTTACATTCGCACGTAGTATCAAATCAGAATCAATTGACATTTGAACAGTTTCTTTTGCCATGACTTCATCCGAAAAGTTTTCTGGATGTTTTAGAAAGTCCTTCAATGTTGCGGGTGTGAACAAGTCGACTTTTCCCTGCTCTGTCCAGCATTCGACGATATCATTTTGCCCATAATGGGTATGGACACATATGTAAGAATTGTTATCGCTTAAATAATAGATAGCTTGATATACACTATCTTTTGCAAACTTATTTTTTATGACGAGTCCATTTTTTTTGTAAGTGGCGATCATATAAGTTGCACTTTCTTCTTCGCGAAGAAGTGCTTTGCGTTCTGTAACGGGAAGTGTTTCTGCGCCATTGTAAAAAGCATCTTCAGGGATCGAGAGAAATAGCTGTTCAAAGCCCATTCTTATAGGTTTGGCCTTTGGATTTTTTGTCAGGTCGGAACAACAGGTCTTCGCGGATGCGGCATTTTTCTTAAAAAAGGCATCATTAATGCTCTGTGCTCGGTCTAGGATCGCTTTTGCTTGGGTGTCATGTCCCTTGGCGTGATAAATTTCAGCTTGAATTGTTAATGCATTCGCGAATTCGGGGCTTTTGGGTAATAAACGCTCAAAAACCTGAACCGTGTCATTTATCATGATTTCAGCTTTGTCTATACGATTTAAGCGTATATAGAGTTGCGCAAAGTTTTGTTTGTGATGGGCCAATTCAAAAACAGCATCAACCTCCATTTGTTCGACAAAGAGTTTTTTTATTTTGAGTATTTCATTGTAGAGAGGTACGTTTTTTCTAGGCTTGTTAAGCTTGTCATTAACAAAGGCTAACTTTTCAAGCATCTGAACATGTTCTCGAGGTTTGTAGCTTTTTCTATCTTCAAGAGGGACAGTTTTGATAATAGTAAAAGCGTCTTCAAAGGCCTTTGCCGATATTTCCCATTGTTGTGTTTCTCGAGCTGCCTCGGCCAAAAAAATGCGGTAGTTAAAACTTTCTTGCACATTTGTTTTGGGGCTGAGTTCTAACCCACTTTTCAAGAGTGTAACGGCAGAAGGATAGTCCTTTGCAAAGATGGCTTGCGCCCCTTGGTTTAGTAATTCCTCAGCTTTCCGGTCATTTGTTTGGGCAACAGCTTGTGATACCCACATGGTTCCCAAAAGACTAATGCCAACGAATACAAAAAATCTAATTATAACAAACACTAAAATGTTCTCCTTGCGGGTTTAAATAGCTTTATAAAAATGTGCACCGGAAAGAAATTAACAGTATCTCACGAAATGATATCTACGCCATTTTTGATAATAGGCTTTGCAACGCGAGTTTAATAAAAACACGTCTCGGCACAGAGATATCTGCACCAAACTCAATTTTTTCTGGGGAATTGATTTGAACAGTTCTATACAATCTTTCAATGCGAGTGGAGCTATCATCAATTCTGTCACGGCTGGCGATATCATTCGTTTGAATGCTCTTAACATCCTTCCACGAGAAATTACGACGTCGACCAATTCGGCCAATACCTTCAAAAAACTCACCATCGTATCCGTTCGCACTGATCCTTACGCCGCCAAAGAAAGATTTTAAAGCCAACCACAAAAACCAAAGACCCAAACTGCCGCCAATAAGCCATGAGAAAAAACCAGCCGTTTGTTCTGTTACGCTTGCAATCAGTCCAATTGGTATAAGAACAGCAAAGGGGATGAATAGAACAAAGAAAATACCAATACCAATACGCCTTGTTGGAACAGAAATAATAAACCCTTGATCATTGCATTTGTACTTTACCCCCCTAGGTGGGTTGTCCAAGTCTAAGGGATAATGACACTCTTCACACATCCGGTCCTTTAGTTTGTCAAAGGGGTGTACGCTTGCCCCGCACTGAATGCATACCAGACGATCTGTACTTTTGGTCATTGTTTTGTCCGTTCAATTTTTAATTTTCTTCTGTAACACGCGAGCCTATTTTCTAAAGGGACGCACATCAATAAGCATATTGGAGTACTTTTGATTGACTTAAGGGATTAAAATTCGGCTATGTGCTTTATTGCGTTATCGTTTCGAGAAATTTCCTTTGATTCTCATGAACAGTAACCATCGCTCTGCAGTGGAAATACGTGGTTGTAGCTCAGGATTTTACGTTCTGCTCATCATGGAGGAAACAATGCAGGTGTATCGTCTTGAATTTTGGATTTCGCATAGCTCAAAATATACCATCTGCTTAAAATCAGAATAGTCACTTTCTTTAAATTCTGGTATTAAATTGCGATGTGCCTCTCTTGTCTAACTTTTCTTGGCGGTTTTATTTATGAATAAATATGCATCTATTTTTATGGCTTCACTTTTTGGCTTGGTCGTTTCAAGCTGTGCATCACTAGAGGACTTTAAATCCATGAGCTCACATGAACGGGCGACTATGACATGTGAACATAATGGTCAATACGTATCAAATCGGCGAACAGTTACCGATAATAAAGTTAAATTGAAGGAAGTGAAAAAGACACTTGCTCAGGGATATCGTTCAAGCCAGTCTTGTAAAGAAGTCGAAGTTGGTTACGATTGTGTTTCGACAGAGGAAACAAACGCTAGCAATGGTCAAGAAATAACGAAACAAAAATGCGTAAAAAATTATGTTGAAAAGTGCGTCGAAGTCAGAGAAACCATTGATTGGAATCAAGAACAATCCAACAGAGACAAATATATAGAAAATATTTCGCTTGCAGAAAAACAAGCCTCCATTTCCTATGATCGTTGTTATTCAGCCGTTATAAACATGACTGCTGAACAAGCCTTTTCTGTGTATCAAGAAAACTAAGTGCCCTGTCCCAGAAAGCAGGCCCATAATTGGTGAAACACTGAGCGTCACCCTGATCTTTTCAGATTAATCCCTACTCATCTGAAATATTTCCCTGTTATATTTTTAGGGAATTTCTTTAAAAAGGCACGCATCGCGGGGGCTTAAGGAGAGTTAATAAGGCAAATAAACAAATAAAATCCCTGCATTTTCCCTGTTTATCAGGGAAATCAGAGACCAGTTCGCTCCAGACTACGCCCACCACCATTCGCGAACAAAACTGGCCATCTCATTGCTGTCTGGGTTTTACACGTTTGAGATGGCAGCCGCCAAGATGGCTTTTGAGGAAGACATAAGAATGAGCCGCAAACGATATGCTTCGGATTACGGCGATGTTGCGGGCTGAAGATTGGTATGTAAATGCCAAACGGGTCCAGCGCATCTGACGACATCATCACAACACGATCCGCCCCATAGTGCAGTTGGGCTATAAACCCCGCGCCAGACTCTCTCATAGACGTTGGATCACCCGGTGGGGGCAGATCAGCGGCTTTCTTAAATAAGATTAGTTAGCCGTCGTCTGCGTTGACTTCATATCAATATTGGCAAGCAATTCATCCAGTGACGGAATTTTTTGTACGATCACGCCATACCAGCCAAGACCATCATATTCTTCGTAACCCAGCGTTTTTGCGAATGCGACCAGTTCATTATTATTTGTGGTGTAAGAACCTTGTTGGAGATTGTTCGTTTCTAAGGGGAAATTTTCGTAGACACTGACACCATCAGAAGATGCAATTACGCGAAAATTATGATCAAGCAAAAGGGCCCGCGTCCGTTCCCATTCTTTGGCCGTAAAGTTTGGCTCGTCCTGAACAATGCTTCGAGATTGTTCACCCCAAGCGAACATCACACCTAACGCCCCTAAAACTTCACCGTGAATTTCACCGCCTTGGCGAACAGCCGTTGCATAAACGGCAACAGGTTCATCGTTGTGAATGGGCGATGTATGGATATCATCGACAGAATAATCATCCCCGTCTTTGGTTTGCATCGCATCTTTAAACCATTTGCTGTTTGATACGTTGCCCCCCTTTGTCTTGGGGAATAAATCGGGTTCCGAAACGGCGACAACATTGCCATCTGGGTCGGCCAAAATTAAGTTTAGATACACGGTGTAAAACCGATTGATCACGCTCAAGCGATGACCTGCGTGTTCGATATTTTCAGGCGACTTATCTGCCAAGCATTCCCAAAATGCAGGGTCCGTTGCCCACCACCTTACATCGGCAGTCCGTTCAAAAAGATTACGAACAATCAGCTGGACTAAGGTTTGCGACATATCAATCAAACGGGGGGCTTCAAGCTCACTGACCAAGTTATCGCTGACCACTAAACCTTGTTGAATACGACGAATGACGACATCTCGAAATTCGATTGAGTTATCACCGGCTTCAAGGGCCAAATTTTTGACCTCCGAGGCAACGACGGCAAACCCTTTGCCTTGGTCACCAGCACGAGCCGCCTCAATCGTTGCATTTAGGGCCAGCATTTTTGTCTGTTTTGCAATGTCATCAGAGTTTTTAGCAAACACCTGAATTTCGTCTCGGATCGTATTCATGATGTGTTTCATACGGCGTGGCATGTGGTGACGTCCCCTAAAAGCTAAGGCGGCCCCAAGAATTGGAGGTTCTTAAAACCGCAGTTTTCAATTTTACGGGGATAATTGCCTAAATTTTATACAAAATCAAGCAAATGACTCTTGTTGATGTAATTTTAGGCAATTAAAGGGCGTGGAGGTGCACAAACACGGACCTGACACCAAGGCAAAAACTCGCGCTAGACTCTCTAATAGGCGTTGGAGCACTTGGTGGGGGCAGGTCACCTCATTATTATGTCTGGCATGCTTCTGATAAAAAGGTCTGGAGTTGACCCATAGCAGACATCTTCCTCAGGTAAGAAACGGTGATAATGTAAACGGGGGAGTTATGGCGTATCAATCGCTTGTAATTCTTAAATACACCCGTGCCACCTTAATACATGCACTTCATTTTGGATTTAATATTTCGTTGATTTTGCGCATCATTTGCTCAGGCGAGTAAGGCTTTGGCATGAATGAAGTTACCCCCATCACTTTTGCCTCGACGGCAGATTCGACGAGTCCTCTTCCCGTGATCATTAGGAACGGGGTCGTAATGCCCTCATCGCGCATTTGTTCTAATAGCTCAAGTCCTGTTGCGATCGGCATATTCCAGTCAGAAATGACAAGATCGAAATCTCTCTCTGATTTTTCAATTTCTTGCCAAGCCGAAAGTCCATCCGTGGCAAACGTGACATTAACGATTTTCATTTTGGTGAGGACGAGTTTAATAAGGTTTCGCCCCAATGGATCGTCTTCGGCAACCAGAACGCGCGCATTTTTACCGCTACCTTTATCCTTTTTTGATACACCAAGCATGTTCGAAGCTCCTTTTCTTTGTGCTCTGGGTCCCTATTTGAACAACACCAAATGGCTGCCGCCCTAAGTGGTCTTTCCTTTAACAAGTGGAAGGTTAATCATAAATATTGCGCCCTCACCGAGGGTGCTCGAAACGTCTATAAATCCTCCCGCCCCCTTTACAATGCCGTAGGCTACAGATAACCCAAGCCCAGTCCCCTCACCGGGTTCCTTTGTGGTGAAAAAGGGGTCAAAGAGACGTTTTAAGACATCCTTTTCGATGCCTGTTCCGGTGTCGTTCACAAAAATTTGGGCGTAACGTCCGGGCTTTGCCCCGATATGTTCGGCGACCTGATCGTTGTTTAAGTTCACGACCTTAGAACCAATGGTCAATGTCCCGCCATCGGGCATAGCATCACGGCCATTGATGCACAGATTGAGCACGACCTGGGCCAACTGGCTTGGGTCTGCCTCGACGACAGCTGGTTGATCGGAAATATCTTTTTCCAAAAGGTGGTTTTTGTTGAGCGCCGGTGCCAAAAATGAGCTTGTATCGTGAAGGACTTCAGAGACATCAAACACTATTTTAGTCGGGCGCATCTCATTGTTGCGGCTAAAGGCAAGCAAGTCATTTGTCAGCTTTGAGGCCCTGTCTGATGCCGTCTTGACCTCATTGAGGCATAACTGAACGGTATCCATGTCATTGAGGTCCATCAACGCCATTTCGGTGAAACCAGCAACACCGACAAGGACGTTTCTGAATTCATGGGCAATGCCAGCCGATAATTTGCCCACCGCATCCATTTTTTGAGATTGCCTGAGGCCGTCTTCAGCGTGCCTACGCTTGGTGACATCACTGATGGATCCAGCCATGCAACGCACCCAACCGCTGTCATCACGAAGCGCCACGCCCCTTTCAAGCAACCAGATATAGTTCCCAGATTTATTTCGGGCGCGATATTCACATGCGTAAATTTCCGATCTACCCTTTATATAATTGAATAATAGATAACGTCGTTTTTCCACGTCGTCCGGATGAACGAGATCTTTCCATTCACGGATGGTAAACTCATGTTCCCGTTCTTCATGCCCTAGGATTTGTAAAAAGTGGGATGAAACCACAAGAGCATCACTGCCTATATCCCATTCCCAAATACCATCTCTAACCCCATTTATGACAAGCGCATACCGCGCTTCGCTTTTTTTGAGCGACGCTTCGCGTTCCTGCACGGCAAAGGCCAGTTGATTGATGCTTGCCGAGATGGTTTCGAGTTCATCACCCGTCGAAATCCGCTCCGACAGCGAATAATCCTGGTGTTCAATTTTGCGGATCTGCCCCATCAGGGAAGCCAGGGGCAACGCCAAATTGCTTTGTAGGAGATAGCGCATCAACAACAGGGTGATGGTCGCCACCACCAACAGCATAAGAAAGAAGACCAAACGGTTCTCGTTCAGAATGGTGTTGAGTTTGGCCTTGTCCAGTCTGGCGACAAAATAAACCTGGCCGTCTGCGCCATCGCGTTTCATGGCGGCAATGAATTCGTGGTCGTTTTGAATGATATTCAACACGCTAACGTCCAGGTCCTGCGTCAAGAACTCGGCATGGTCTGAAAACGATGCGTCGTACGATTGTATGAGGTTGATGTCTAGGTTATAGGACAATTTCTCGAAATACGCTTGATCAAGATGCTTTGTGATCTCGATATAGGCGATGGGCCGTTCGGTGTTATCATCGAAAACTTGCAGATTCGACTCGATTATGACGTCATTGCCCTGTCGGTGATAAACGATCCATGCCTTGTCAGGCTGCAGACTTTCATCCCCATTGCTGTCGTGATGCGCCTTTATAAACGATTGCGGGACAAGTTCCGCCTGAACATAGTCGTTGTCATGTTCATCACGGCTATAGAGTTTCTGCACGCCGCCGTCAAAAGAAAGGATATAGAGGCGGTAACCGCTGGTATCCTTGCTCACAAATGCGATCAATTCTCTATTTTTGTCGTATAGGGCGATGTCGTTGTTGTTCGACAGCTTAACCTGGTTGAGCAATTTCAAGGCGAT
>Ga0316202_10000199_pt1 | contig 86691 bp, 73 predicted proteins | sample 3monrhotite_MG_FD_204934 | JGI IMG/M metagenome (GOLD analysis project Ga0316202, IMG submission 204934) | Microbial mat bacterial communities from mineral coupon in-situ incubated in ocean water Damariscotta River, Maine, United States -... | ecosystem: Environmental > Aquatic > Marine >...
GACTTAGCGCCCCATAACAAGGAAGATTTGCGGGACCTTCATGCCCACCATCGGCTCGGATTTTCCGACTCAGAAGTGCGCGAATGGCTTGCCGATCAAGGCTTCTCGTGCGAAACCATACGCCATCTTCCGGACGGGAAGCCATTAGACGGCTTGAATGTAACCATTTGGCTGGCACGTCACGCCGGCCCTACGATGCTATTATAGAGAATAAGGAACGTTCCATGTCGACCCCATCACGTACCCCTTTGACCGGATTGCCCATATCGTCTCCGTTGCCCAGAGACGTAAATGTCTCGTTTGAATTTTTTCCACCAAAGACGGAGAAAATGGAAGGAAAACTGTGGGACTGTGTTGAACGTTTGGGGCCTTTGAAACCTAAATATGTATCGGTAACGTATGGTGCCGGAGGATCAACCCGCGAGCGCACCCATGCCACGGTCACCCGCATTCGAACGGAAACAGATTTAGAACCTGCCGCTCACCTCACCTGTGTGGGGGCGACGCGCGATGAAATCGACGACATCGCACGCCAATATTGGGCCAATGGAATCAAGCACATCGTGGCTTTGCGCGGCGACCCGGTGGACGGCATCGGTCAGGCGTATGTTCCTCACCCGGGCGGATACGCCTATGCCGAAGACTTGGTTAAGGGGCTGAAAAACATCGCTGACTTTGAAATTTCCGTGGCGGGCTATCCGGAAAAGCATCCCCAAGCGAAAAGCTTAGATGCCGATATTGAGTTTTTGAAACGCAAAGTCGATGCGGGCGCGGATCGGGTCATTACCCAATCCTTTTTTGACAATGAAAAGTTTTTACACTTTATCGACAAAGCCCGCGCCGCTGGTATCACGGTGCCGATCGTGCCCGGCATTTTACCCGTGACGAATTTCAGGCGCGTTCAGGAATTTTCCGTTGCCACCGGAACGACCGTACCCAGTTGGATGGCCGAAGTCTTTGAAGGTTTAGATGATGACGCGGAAACGCGAAAACTGGTCGCCGCATCGGTGGTCGCTGAACAGTGCCGGGTTCTGTATGCGAACGGCATCAAGGACTTCCATTTTTACACCTTAAACCGTGCCGACCTTACTTACGCCATTTGCCACATCTTAGGCGTGCGCCCTTAAAGCTTATAAATATAAAGAGACAGATACCATGACTTTGAAACCTCACAATCCAAACGCCAAAGCCCAATTAGAAGCTTTGATGAAAGAACGCATTTTGATTTTGGATGGGGCCATGGGCACCATGATCCAGCGCCACACGCTAGAGGAAGAGGACTTTCGCGGGGATCGTTTTAAGTCTTCCAATGTCGAATTGAAGGGCAATAACGACCTTTTGACCTTGACCCGTCCCGAAATCATTCAGGGTATTCATGAAGAATACCTAGAGGCTGGGGCCGATATTGTTGAATCCAACACGTTCAGCGGCACCACCATCGCCCAGGCCGATTACGGTTTAGAAGACGCGGTTTATGACATAAACGTCCAAGGGGCAAGATTGGCGCGCGCGGCGGCAGATAAATATTCGACCCCCGACAAACCCCGCTTCGTTGCTGGCGGCCTTGGCCCCACCAATCGCACTGCTAGTTTAAGCCCGGACGTGAATGATCCGGGCGCTCGCAATGTCACGTTTGATCAGTTGGTCACGGCCTACGCCCAAGCCACCCGTGGTTTGATCGAAGGCGGTTGCGATTTGATTTTGATCGAAACCGTGTTTGATACCCTCAATGCCAAAGCCGCGATCTATGCCGTGTTGGGGGTCTTTGAAGAAGAAGGCTTTGAGCTGCCGATCATGATTTCGGGCACCATCACGGATGCGTCTGGTCGCACACTTTCGGGCCAAACCGCCGAAGCCTTCTGGGTCTCGTTGGCGCACGCCAAACCGCTTTCCATTGGCTTTAACTGTGCGTTGGGGGCGGAAGACCTACGCCCGCATTTGCAATCGATTTCGGCGATTTCTGATACCCACGTCAGCGTCTATCCCAACGCTGGCCTGCCCAACGAATTCGGCCAATACGACGACACCCCAGAACACATGGGCACGGTGTTGCGCAGCTTTGCCACCGAGGGTTTGTTGAATGTCGTTGGCGGGTGCTGTGGCACTTCTCCAGCTCACATCAAAGCCATCGCGGATGCCGTTGCCGATGTCAAACCGCGCGTGGTGCCGACAGGCTTAACAACAACACGCTTGTCCGGCTTAGAGCCATTGGTGCTTAACGATGTCACCGGCTTCGTCAACGTCGGCGAACGTTGCAACGTTGCGGGTTCAATTAAATTTAAAAACTTGATTGCTGAGGGCGACTATCAAACCGCCCTGGAAATTGCCCGCAACCAAGTGGAAAACGGCGCCCAAATCGTTGACGTCAATATGGACGATGCCATGTTGGATGCCGAAGTCGAAATGGTCAGATTCTTGAATTTGGTCGCGTCGGAACCTGATATTTCACGGGTGCCGATTATGATCGACAGTTCCAAATGGGACGTCATCGAAGCAGGCCTCAAATGTGTGCAAGGCAAAGGTATTGTCAATTCCATCAGCCTTAAAGAAGGCGAAGCGGAATTCATCGCACATGCCCGCAAAGTTCGACAGTATGGCGCGGCCGTGATCGTCATGGCGTTTGATGACAAAGGCCAAGCCGACAGTTATGAGCGGATGATCGAAATTTGCGAACGGTCTTATAAAGTCTTGACCGAAGTTGTTGGCTTTCCGGCCCACGACATTATTTTCGATCCCAACATTTTCCCCATTGCCACGGGCTTGGATGAACACCGTAATTATTCGGTGGACTACATTAACGCGTGCAAGTGGATCAAAAAGAATTTGCCCGGCGCTTTGATATCAGGCGGCGTGTCGAACATGTCGTTTTCGTTGCGCGGCAACAACCCCATGCGCGAAGCCATGCATTCGGTGTTTTTGTTTCATGCCATCAAAGCCGGTATGGACATGGGCATCGTCAACGCGGCGCAACTGACCGTCTATTCCGACATTCCAGATGCCTTGCGCGAACGGGTCGAAGACGCCGTGTTGAACCGCCGTGAAGACGCCACCGACCGCTTGTTGGACGTCGCTGATGATGCCAAGGGCTTAAAGTCAAAAAGCACCGGGCCAGATTTGTCATGGCGCGAGTTGAGCGTTGAAAAACGCTTGGAATATGCTCTGGTTAAAGGCATCGGTGACTTTGTCGAACTCGACGTTGAAGAAGCACGTTTGGCTGCTGAAAAACCCATCGACGTGATCGAAGGCCCGTTGATGGACGGCATGAACGTGGTTGGCGATTTGTTTGGCTCAGGCCAGATGTTTTTGCCGCAAGTGGTTAAATCCGCGCGCGTTATGAAACGCGGTGTGGCGGTGTTGTTGCCCTTTATCGAAGCCAGCCAATCGGGCGGGTCGTCGAAAGGCAAAGTGCTGATGGCGACCGTTAAAGGCGACGTTCACGATATCGGTAAAAACATCGTCGGCGTGGTCATGCAGTGCAACAATTTTGAAGTGGTCGACATCGGCGTGATGGTGCCGTGGGCCGATATCTTGGACAAAGCCGTTGAAGAAAACGCCGACATCATCGGCCTGTCTGGTTTGATTACACCGTCATTGGAAGAAATGGTTACGGTGGCCAAGGAAATGGAACGGCGCGGTCTGACCACGCCGATTATTTTGGGCGGTGCCACCACGTCTAAAGTCCACACCGCTGTGAAAATCGCTCCGGTATACTCTGGTCCCGTGGTGCATGTGATTGATGCGTCGCGCGCGGTTGGCGTGGCGTCGAATTTGCTGTCGAAAACCAAAGGTGAAGCTTACGCCGCCGACGTGCGCGCCGATTACGCGGCGATGAAACTCAAGCACGAACAAACTCAACGTGACCGTGAACAGCACACAATTGCGCAAGCTCGTGCCAATAAACTCGATGTTGATTTTTCTGAAAACGCGCCCGCTAAACCAACGTTCCTGGGCACCAAAGTGTTTGATGATTACCCGTTGGCTGATCTGGTTGATCACATCGACTGGACGCCGTTTTTCCGCACCTGGGAACTCAAGGGCAATTACCCAGAAATCTTGAGTGTCGAAGGTGATCTGGGCGACACTGCGCGGTCATTGTTTGCCGACGCTCAGGACATGCTGAAACAAATCGTCGATGAAAAATGGCTCACGGCCCGCGCCGTGGTTGGTTTTTGGCCCGCCGCCAGTGTCGGTGACGATGTTGAATTGTATACGGACGAAGGCCGCTCCAAGGTCTTAAAAACCGTGCACTTCCTGCGTCAACAAATGACCCGTGCCCAAGGCCGGGCCAACGATTGCTTGGCCGATTTCATCGCGCCGAAGGAGTCTGGCATTGCCGATTATTTTGGTGGCTTCGCCGTCACCGCAGGCCATGGCATCGAAATCAAATCGGCTGAATTTCAAGCCGTGCACGACGACTACAACGACATTTTGTTGAAAGCCCTCGCCGACCGTTTGGCCGAAGCCTTCACCGAACACATGCACGAACGGGTGCGCAAAGAATTCTGGGGCTATGCGCCGAATGAAGACCTTGGCAACGATGATTTGATCAAAGAACGCTACCTTGGCATCCGCCCGGCCCCCGGTTACCCTGCGTGTCCGGACCACACAGAAAAAACGGACCTGTTTGAAATCTTGGATGCGAACAAAGCCACAGGCATCGAACTCACCGAAAGCTACGCCATGATGCCCACCAGCTCGGTATCCGGCTACTATTTCTCTAACCCAGCCGCCCACTACTTCGGCATCGGCAAACTCGGTAAAGATCAAGTCGAAGACTACGCCAAACGCAAGGGGATTACCCTAGAAGAAGCCGAACGGGACCTGGGACCGAATTTGGGGTATGGGGTTTAAGATAGCGATGAATGGAGAGGCTCATGGATATGAATAAGCTGACGGCTGTTGGAACGATCATATTAGCTGTCGTGGCTGTTCTTACATATCTAGACAGCTCCGAAATACCATCGTCTCAATTCATTTCGAATTCTGTTTACAATAATCACGCAGAAGCATCGGCAGTCGGCCCCGGCGGTACATCAAGCGCAACGTCAAACGTCATCATTAACAACTCGTCAACTGTAATTGATAGCCGCGTTTCTGTGGGTGGGAATGGGGTCGCCGTTGGGACGGGCGCTAACGTAAATATTATTACGAACACCCAACCAGCCTACTAACCAGACTTCGTCAAGCCCGCGCATGACCCGCGTATCCACGACTTTCACCGCCAAAGACGAGGATGGACGGATCAAGTCCGGCCATGACGAATGTTGTTTGGGGTGTGTGTTTGTAAAACTACGCCATGCGCATAAGCGTGGAAGAAGAGGAATGAGTCTTGAGGACTAATTTGGTTGCTAGATGTAAATTAATGAAGATTGGTTAGAAAAAGTCTGAGCGGAAACTCTGATTTCTTTACTATCATGCTCTAGTCGCAAAAGTACGTGCTTTAGGGCTCGTTGCTTTATGCATAACCAATTTCCGATTGCTCTAGCACGCATGTCATCGATATTTTGTGAATTCAATATTACTTCCCATTCTTTTTGTTCAAAATAGGCTGGAAGATACCTGCTTAATTGACAATAGGCACCTGCTGCGAGGTCTGGGATAGCTGCGAAGTCTTCGGACCAATAAGGAGCTGAGGGTGTTTCAGTCGTGCCGAAGAAATGATCGGCAGGCTGCTTTCAGCGAGCTAAGCCAAAGGTCAGATAGGCTGCAAGGCGGGCAAATTGTTCTCGTTTGTTATATGAATCTAGTGCTTCATCATGATCGCTTATCCACTCTGACGGCTGCCTTTCGTCGCGTAATCCTGTCACTATCAATGAAATAAAACTCGCTATTCGTAGCATTTTTTCCACTGTTCCATGGGGTGTGTCCATCTCAAAGCAATCTGGGAATGCTGCAATCGTCGCTTCCGATCCTCCATGCATAAATGATCCAACCTTCCTATCAACTAGGAAGGTAACCAGGTTCCCATCTAAATTGCTAACTGTTTCGAGATAAGCAGGTAAAGCCTTCCATCGAATTTTCTCGTTGAGTTTTTTGTATGAAATCCGGCGATTATCAGGCAACCATCGTTCACGGAATGCATTTAGTAAGGGTAGCCATTGCTGAAGGGCAATATCTGTCGTGATGATAAACGAATAGGCTTCGTGGCTTGCTTCCTTGTGTTGACCTGAGTAATCACTCCCAATAATCATTGTTCCAGATGTCATGGGAGACAGCAAGTTAGGGTAATTATTTTCTAATATTCGAAGAGAATCGCTTAGATTATATAGCAGCCCAGCTTGCTCATCGGATATGTGATTCCAAACGGTCATTCTCGTCACTTTCAGTTGTGAAGATTTTCAACTTCGCGGCTTTCTTTTGTCGACCACCAGACGAAGGAGTCGTTTAACGGGGTGTTGTCATTGCTCATGGATATGAGTTTATGAACGGATCAAATGAATGACAATCTTTTAGAGTGATCGTTAGGCCTTTTTCGATCTTGCGCGCTGGCCCATTGAATAATTCGTTAAAGTTTGCGATACACATCTTCAAATGCCGTGCCTGTTCTGGGTCACGCTCTTAACTGAAAGTCTGCACACATGATCGAACATGCTATGGAACGTCTTATCTTTGCCAGTCGGTGGATTTTGGCGCCGTTTTATTTGGGGCTGATTTTGGCTTTGTGCATGTTGTTGGTGAAGTTCATGCAAGAACTTGTTCATGTGGTTCCGGCGGTGTTTACGATGAGTGAGTCGGCGGTCATTGTGGCGGTGCTGACGTTGATTGATTTGTCGTTGGCGGGGAACTTGTTGATTATGGTGATTTTCGCCGGGTATGAGAACTTTGTCTCGCGCATCGACACCGGCGATAACGAAGATCGGCCCGATTGGATGGGTAAGGTTGATTTCAGTGGTTTGAAGCTAAAACTGATTGCGTCCATCGTGGCGATTTCGGGCATTCAGTTGCTGCGGGTTTTCATGGATGTGGAAAATTCATCTAAGGACAATTTGATGTGGATGTTGATCATCCACGTGGTGTTTGTGGTGTCCGGCGTACTGTTGGCGTTGATGGATTACATGGTGGCGAAGGCTTATAGCTTTAAGAAATAAGCGGGCGCCCGCCTCTAAAACTAACAAAGCCATCCTTCAGGGGATGGCTTTTTTCATATGAAGTGTGTTGTGATTGTTTAGGCGCGCGGCGTGACCCTTCGTCCAGGCCCCTTGTTGGGGGATGGGATGGGTTTAGTGGGTGGCAATCGCGACTTTGAAGGACGGTGTTGCGTGTGGCGCGTGGATCGGAGGAACGTTGGCGGTTTGAACCACGAAGAATGCGAGTACGGCACCGTATACAAAAGTTTTAATCATCGTCTCTCTCCTTTTCTTGAGGTTTTCCCAAGATCGAAACGCTCGGTGGAAAAAATTCTTTGTGCGGTTTCGATAAGAAGAATTTACAGAAGAGATTCGCGCTTCACAATATAAATTGCATGGCTGGTAAATGTGCGGCCTATTTGGGCCTTTGTTGAGAATTTTGCAAATAATAGATTTTCATGTTTATATTCAATGAATTATGAGATATTTTTGGGGCTGCAAAACACGATCGCATCTCCTCTGCGCGGGCGTAGTATTCCTAAAACGCATAGCTAAAAGCAAAATGGCCCTTCGTCAAACGCAAAACGTGCGCAGGCCTGATATGCACAGAGCGCAGACCTAAAGGCTCGCGGCGGACAAATTGGCGTTAGAAAAGGTGCTTGGGAATGGGAAAAGCGTACTCGCGGGGTTTTGTAACGCCTTTTTCAATAAGGAACGAAACAAAGGCCATGTCGCCTTTGATGACGTCTTCGATCAGCAGCGCTGCCATTTCATCAAAACAGCGCTGAAGTCCATCTTGGTCGTTCATGTCCATGCACAAAATGCGAACAGCTTTTGCTTTTAGGGTCAGTTCGCGGTGAAAGGTGATGTGACTTTTAAGGTGGGGATAGTCAAGTTCTGCCAACAGTTTTTCTTCCGTGGTAAAATGATCGGCGCAGACGGTGAGAAATCTGTCCATCAAATCAGCACATTTTTGAAACTCATGGTTCTGAATGGACGCCGTAACCTCATTGATCGAATTGACAATCTTTTTGTGCTCTTGATCAATGACCGGATGGCCCGTCAATAAAGTATTCAGAAGTTCCATCTTCATGAAAGAGCGTCCAGGTCACAATGTTAAAACTGGGCAGAGTTTAGAACAGTTGTAACCTGTTGGCAACTTGAAGCTATTGAAGGTTAGTATTTTGTAGGCGGCTTTGCCTTCTTGGGTGCATCCATGGCTTTCTTGGCCCGTTCCAAACGGCGTTCTTCCATGCGTCGTTTCTGAATGGCTTGGTTCATTTCTGCGGTGATTTTTGTCCGTTCGGAAGAAACCCCTGCTTTTTGTAGACGGCGGGAGAAGTCGTCGCGCTGTTCTTGGGTCAGGTATTTCATGTTTTGCGTGGATTGAGCAAAGCTTTGCCCGCTTACTGAAACGGCGGTGCATAGAGCGACAGCAAATAAAACGGGTTTAAAGAACATTTTCATGGATTCGGGTCCTTTGGAATTTTTTGTGAATTTTCCCGTAGGGTAGTCAGCATCGCCAAGATGTCAACGGGGTTCGCTAAATCGGTCCAAGCGTAGTCGATCTCGATCATCGCCCAGGCGTTTTGACATGGCTAAAACGGCCATCAAGGCCCCCAAAGATGTCGATCCGGCAATCAAAAACATGATGAGGATTTGATATTTGACGGCTTCGGTCGGATCAACGCCGGCCAAAATTTGTCCCGTCATCATACCGGGCAGAGAAATCAGGCCCGCCGCCGACATGGCATTGATGATGTGCATCAGGCCCGCACGCATGGCTTCGCGCACATAAGGCCGCACCGCGTCGACGCGCCGGTGACCCAAGGCCAAACGGGCCTCAACCGCATCCTTTTCGCGCTTTAAGGTGGCGCCGAGACGATCCATACCGACCGCGACCCCGTTCAACGTATTGCCCAACACCATGCCCAACAAGGGAATGGCAAAACGCGGATCATACCAAGGTTCCGGGCGGATCGCCGTGGTTAGGGCCAACGTGGTGACGATAGAGCCTGCCAAAATAAGCGATGTGGTGGCGATGCCCAATGACCAGCCACCGCGCAGTTTTAAGGTTTGGCGCGCCATGGCTTCGCGCCCCGCCAACGCCATCATGAGGAACGCCGCCAACGCGGTCCAGCCCAAGGATGCCGTTTGAAAGAGAATTTTAAGGACCAGCCCAATCAGGACCAATTGTACAACGGTGCGCAGGGCGGCAATGCCCAACGATTTTTCCAAGCCTAACTTTAAGCCAATGGATAGGCCCCCCGCCAACAGCAAAAAAGAGGAGACTATGATGAGGTCGAAATAGCTCAACTGAATGTAAACGGCAGTCATGACGAGACCTCCGTGAGTTGCCCGTCTTGCAGTTGGATCAGACGCGTCCCCAGGCGTGCGGCTTGTGCCGTGTCGTGGGTGACGAACAATACGCCTAGGCCGTCCTGGGCATATTGCGTGATAATGGATTCCATTTTGGCCCCATTGTCCGCATCCAAGCCAGAGGTGGGTTCGTCGAGCATCAATATTTTTGGCCCCAGTACGACCGCACGGGCAAAGCTTAAACGTTGCCGTTCCCCAGTGGACAAATGCGCCACGTCCCAACCCAGGGCGGTGCTTTCCAAGCCCAGTCGGTGCAAGGTATCAATGACCTGGCCGCGCGTGGCGCCTTCAAAATGGGGCTCAACCTTGTCGGCCCACCATCCCGAATGTGCCGGGACATACATGACTTGCTGGCGCCAGGCGGGGGCGCTCATGGTCGCGCGCTCAACACCGCCAAGGCTAAATTCGCCTTCATTGGGGTCCAAATCGGCAATGGCGCGCAACAATAAAGACTTGCCCGTTCCCGAAGGCCCGGTCAACGCCACGATGTCTCCGCTTGCCACCTCTATATCAAGAGGGCCAAGGCTGAGCCGTTTCAAATTGCGAACACTTAAAGTCATGCCCTAGCCCTAGCACGGTCAACAATTAACGGGAAGTATTGTGTGGTGAGGGCGCTTGGTCGTTATACTATCGGTCATGACGAATCCGCCGCCCAGACAACCTGAAATTATCATGCCCCAAACCTTGGCTTTGGTGGCGGGGGTGCGGGCGGCGTATGGGGTTGAAGAGACCGGCGAAGTCGCAAGCTATTCTTTTGGCGAAGCCTTGCGGGTTTTGCGCGCTTTGGGCACGCCACCGCTGGTCTGTCATGCGCGGCGGACCGGGCAACGGTTGGGCTTTGGAACCGACGTGATGCGTGCCTTTGACGTGTTGGAACTGTTTGCCTTTGCCAAGCCCGCCGTGTTTTGCTTGCCGACGCCAATGGGGTTGGCGCAAGCCCTAGACTTAAGCCTGCCTCGCAACCACGAAGACGAAGCCATGACCTTGATTCGTGTGGGCGAAACATTGTTGCGCAGTCTGGTGAATTTATCAGAGCAAGACACACGCCACCGCTTAACTCTGGTGGCCTTGGCCCATGCCATGAACGCGGGCGGCTGGCCGTGGGCGGTGCCGGTTTTGGCGGCCTTGGGCGAGCCTGCGTTGGGCGATGCACCACATAGCCAAACGCTACGGCGTGGCTTTCGCGTGTGGGAAAAATTGCCTGACTGGGAAGAGCGCGGTTTTGAGGCCAAATCCGGCGATGCCCCGGTGTCGCCGATTGAGGCGCGCACGCGTCTGGATGACATGTTGTCGAGCACCAAATCTGAAAAACGTCCGGGTCAGCAAAAATTTGCGGCGGGCGTGACGGCGGCATTTGATCCGTGTGATGTTCCCGGACAACCGCGTTTTGTTCTGGCCGAAGCTGGCACCGGGGTTGGTAAAACCTTGGGCTACGTGGCTCCGGCCAGCGTGTGGGCCGATAAGAATGACGGCACGGTGTGGCTGTCGACCTTTACCCGAAACTTACAACGTCAATTGGACGATGAGCTGGATCTTTTGTACCCCGACCCGGTCGAAAAGAAACGCCGAGTGGTGGTGCGCAAGGGTCGTGAAAATTATTTCTGCTTGCTCAATTTTGAAGAAGCCCTGGGCCGCATCGAAACCCGGCCCGGTGGAGCAATTGCTTTGGGTCTGGTGGCGCGGTGGGCGTTGGCGACGCGGGACGGCGATATGGCGGGGGGCGATTTTCCGGCCTGGTTACCCGATATGTTGGGCCGGGGTTTGGTGCGGGAACTGACCGACACCAAAGGCGAATGTACCTATTCGGCCTGCCCCCATTTTGGTAAATGCTTTATCGAACATTCCAAACGCCGTGCCAAACGCGCCAAACTGGTGATTGCTAATCATGCTTTGGTCATGGTGCAAGCGGCGATGGGGATGGGGGGGCACGTTGAAGCGGAAGGCGGTTTGCCAACGCGCTATGTCTTTGACGAAGGTCATCATCTTTTTAATGCCGCCGACAGCGCCTTTGCGGCCCATTTGTCCGGCCTGGAAACGTCAGATTTACGCCGTTGGGTTTTGGGCGTTGAAGACAACAAAAGCCGTCGCTCTCGTTCTCGCGGCCTTAAAAAACGCCTGGAAGACTTAAGTGCGACGGATGAAAAGCTGGCGCATATGGTCGAAGAGGTGCGCCGCGCCGCCACGGGGCTGCCGGCAGCGGGCTGGCAAACCCGATTAAGCGATGAAGACAGCGCACCTATAGGGCCAACAGAATCCTTCTTAGCCCGCGTTCGCCAACAAACCTATGCCCGCGATAAAGATGCAGGCAACAACGGCTATTCGTTAGAATGTCCGTCTGCCGACCCCGTTGAGGGGTTGATGGTGGCTGCCCAGACTTTGGATCAATCCCTGCACGCGTTGGAACGTCCAGTGAGCGAGCTGATCAAACGAATGTTGAAAAAACTTGCCGACGAAGCCGATGAATTGGAAACCGGCGAGCGGACACGCATCGAAGGTTTAGCCGGAAGCTTGGAACGCCGTGCCTTGTTGCCGGTGCGGGCTTGGCGATCCATGTTGAAGTCATTGGACGGCGGCACCCCCGACGACTTCGTGGATTGGATGAGCGTGGACCGCGCCCTTGGCCGAGATATGGACGTCAGTTTGAACCGCCATTGGATCGATCCCACCAAACCATTTGCCGCGTGCCTGACGGAAACGGCCGAAGGGGTGTTGGTGACCTCAGCCACGTTGCGTGATGATGGGGACTGGCAGACCGCCGAGGCGCGCACCGGGGCTATCCATATGGATTCGCCCATCGTTTATGTCGCCCAACCGTCACCGTTTGATTACGCGGCACAAACCCGCATCATTGTGATCACCGACGTTAATAAAAATTCACTCGATCAAGTGGCAGGGGCGTACCGAGAACTTTTTTTAGCGGCGAATGGCGGGGCATTGGGTTTGTTTACCGCGATTTCGCGGTTGCGGGCGGTCAATGAACGCATTGCCCCGGTTCTCGATGAACACGGCCTTCCGTTGTATGCCCAGCATGTGGACTCGTTGGATGTTGGGACCTTGGTTGATATTTTTCGCGCCGAACAAGACGCGTGCTTGTTGGGCACCGATGCGGTGCGCGATGGTGTTGATGTGCCGGGCAAATCTTTGCGGCTGATTGTGTTTGATCGGGTGCCGTGGCCGCGCCCCGACATCATCACCCGCGCCAGACGCTCTCATTTTGGTGGTCGGGCTTATGATGAAATGCTGGCGCGGCTAAAGCTTAAACAAGCTTATGGCCGGTTGGTGCGCAAAAAAGACGATCATGGCGTGTTTGTCATGTTAGACAGCGCCTTGCCCACCCGTTTGTGTTCGGCCTTTCCGAAAGACGTAGAAATCCGGCGCCTGGGTTTGAAAGAAGCCTTAAGCGAAGTGCGCGGATTTTTAACGGATCAAGATTGATGACCATAAAAAAGGGAGAGCCGAAGCCCTCCCCAATTTAAACAAAGTGTCTTGTTTCGGACGTCTTAGTGTCCGAAGAAAATTTCCACGCGACGATTTTTGCCTTCGCGGACGCCGTCACCGGTCATGACCTGTGGATGGGATTCGCCAGCAACAGAAGCGCTTGTTTCTGTTGTTGCCAAGCCTTTAGCCATCAAAGCTTTAGAGACAGCTTGGACGCGTTTTTGTGACAAAGCGATGTTGTAGGCGCTGTTGCCAGACGTATCCGTATGTCCGATCAGGCTCGCGCTCGAAAGGTTCGCGTTGCGAGCTGCATGTACAGCCATATCAGCCGCGATACCCGCCTTCTCCGTTATAACAGCACTGTTATGGTCGAAGTAGACGATGAATGAGCCAGGCATATTCATCATGGGCTTGGGTGCATGTACTTTCATTGGCGCTTCGCCTTTGATTTTCGCCATGGCAGCCTTGTGGTTCGCCATGCAATCGGAATCGGTGAAGCCTTCGGCTTCTTCCTCGACCCAGCAGTCAAACTGTCCTTGCGCGCGTCCAGCAGCGGCAGGACTAGACTCTTTGCCACCAGCGGCAAATTTAGCCAACATCGCGGCACGGTGTTCGTTCAAAACAGCGGCACGTTCAGCAGAAATGGTCCATTTGGAAACATCTTCAGGCTCAACGGCTTCATTTTTAGAAGCACGCATGGCCTTACGACCAAAGGCCGCGCCATGGTTCCATTCAGCTTCAACTTCAGCTTCATAGACGGCATATGCCGCATAATCGGCGGACAAAGCTTTGTTAAAAGCGGATGCTCCGCTGGCATCAAGCGTTTTGGCGGCGTCAACGTCACCAATTTCCGCAAACGATGCACAACCAGCCAATAGGGCCATCATGCCAGTCGCGGCCGTGATTTTTAAAAATGTCTTCATGGTTCCAAACCTCCCGTTTGTTTTTAAATTATTTATAATAATTGCAACCATAGCAAAAAATAGAACGGATACAAGTATAGTATAAACAAAGAAGCCCCGCACAATTTAATGTGCGGGGCTTCTTATTTGGGTCGCGAATACGACAAGGTTGGGGGGAAGGACTAAAAGCCCATACCACCCATACCGCCGCCCATGCCGCCCATGCCGCCCATGTCGCCACCCGGCATACCACCGCCGCCAGCAGCGCCAGCAGGTTCCGGTTGGTCGGTGATCATGGCTTCGGTGGTGATCAACAGGCCAGCAACAGAAGCTGCATCCTGAAGGGCCACACGAACAACCTTGGTCGGATCAATGATGCCAGCTTTGACCAGGTCTTCAAAGATACCTTTTTGAGCATTAAAGCCCCAAGAGGTGTCTTTGCTTTCCATCAACTTGCCACCAATCACGGCGCCATCGGCACCAGCGTTATCAGCGATTTGACGAACCGGAGCCTGAATGGCACGACGAATGATGTCGATGCCAACTTTCTGGTCCGAGTTTTCGCCTTCAAGTTTGGCCAACGCACGGATGGCGTACAACAACGCCGTGCCGCCGCCAGGGACAACGCCTTCTTCAACGGCCGCGCGGGTCGCATGAAGAGCATCATCAACGCGATCTTTGCGTTCTTTGACTTCGACTTCGGAACCGCCACCGACGTGGATCACGGCAACACCGCCGGCCAATTTGGCGAGACGTTCTTGCAGTTTTTCTTTGTCATAGTCAGAAGAGGTTTCTTCGACTTGTGCGCGGATTTGGTTGCAACGTGCTTTGATCGATTTGGGCGTACCCGCACCGTCAACCATGGTGGTGGTTTCTTTGGTGATCTCGATGCGCTTGCAAGTGCCAAGCATATCCAAGGTCACGCTTTCCAGTTTGATACCAAGGTCTTCGGAAACCACGGTGCCGTTGGTCAAGATGGCAATGTCTTCCATCATAGCCTTGCGACGTTCGCCAAAGCCAGGAGCCTTAACAGCCGCAACCTTGAGGCCGCCACGCAGCTTGTTCACAACCAAAGTTGCCAACGCTTCGCCTTCAATGTCTTCGGCAATGATAACCAGAGGACGTGAAGATTGCATCACAGCTTCCAAAATTGGCAGCATGGCTTGCAAGGACGTGAGTTTGGTTTCGTGGATAAGGATGAAAGGGTTTTCCATTTCGCAGGTCATTTTGTCAGAGTTGGTGACAAAATAAGGCGAGGTGTAACCGCGATCAAACTGCATGCCTTCAACGACGTCGAGTTCGGTGACGAGGCCTTTGGCTTCTTCAACCGTGATCACGCCTTCGTTACCAACGCGTTCCATCGCTTGAGCGATCATCGCGCCAATTTCGGCTTCGCCATTGGCGGAGATGGTGCCAACTTGAGCCACTTCAGCAGAAGTTTTAACCTTTTTGGAACGTTTTTTCACGTCACCGATTACGGCTTCAACGCCAATATCGATGCCGCGTTTAAGGTCCATAGGGTTCATGCCAGCAGCAACCGCTTTGACGCCTTCGCGAACGATGGCTTGAGCCAGGACGGTGGCCGTTGTGGTGCCGTCGCCTGCTTCGTCATTGGTGCGAGAAGCAACTTCTTTCACCATCTGTGCGCCCATGTTTTCGAATTTGTCGCTGAGTTCGATTTCTTTGGCAACCGTGACACCGTCTTTGGTGATGCGGGGTGCGCCAAAGGCTTTGTCGATGACCACGTTGCGGCCTTTAGGCCCCAAGGTCACTTTGACAGCATTTGCCAGTGTGTCGACACCAGCGAGCATACGATTGCGCGCTTCGGTACCGAATTTTACGTCTTTAGCAGCCATAGTTAAAATCCCTTACGTCTGGATTGGCTTGAATTGTGAATAAAAAGAAGAGACCCAAAAGGGTTATTTTTTCTTTTTAGCGGGGGCTTTCTTAGCCGGAGCTTTGCGTGCGGGCGCAGGCTTGGAAACTTCAATCACGCCAAGGATATCACTTTCCTTCATGATCAAAAGATCTTCGCCATCGATGGACACTTCGGTTCCACCCCATTTGCCAAACAACACACAGTCGCCAGCTTTGAGTTCCAAAGGAACAACGATGCCGTCTTCGCCACGGACACCGCCACCAACGGAAACGATGATGCCTTCGGAAGGCTTTTCTTTAGCGTTATCAGGGATGATAATGCCACCAGCAGTTTTTTCCACGGACTCGAGGCGGCGAACCAGCACACGGTCATGGAGGGGTCTGAACTTCATAATTAAATCTCCTCTAGAAGCCCTACAAAAAACACGAGACATACAGAGTTGTTAGCACTCTGTTGTGTCGAGTGCTAAGGATGTAGGGTGCACCCGTCCGTGTGTCAACCGTTCGGCGAGATTTTTATGAATTTAGGCTTACGAAGCTAAAAGAAATCGGCCGCATTCCACATCACCAAAACCTTGCCGCGATAGGCATAGACTTGGATCGGTTTTGGAACCGCAGGAACAGCTTTGACTTTCAAGGTCGCCATGATCACCCCTTGGGGATGGGCTTTGGCCCAGTCATCGCGATCGGAGTATTTACGCACGACGTCAATCGATTGGGTTAGGCGGCCCAAAAACTGAAATTCGCCGTGGTATTTGCCGAGGTAAGCCACCGGACGACCTTCGTCTTGATAGGCCCGGACTTGCAGGGCGGCAGGTTCCAGATTGTAAGCCACCGCCAAGGCGGGCGCCGCCGTCATATATAAAGACACGATGAAGGCCGTCACGGTGAGGGCAATCAGCCGCACTTCGGCGCTGGCCCCCCCGGCGCGCCTAAAGGCAAAAATGCCACTGAGTGCGATGGTGGGGATCAACCATAAAGGTTGGGCCAAGCTGGACCAGTCGGGCAGGGGTTTTTTGAGCATAGGTTCAATCGCGTCTTTGGCCAAAAGCCCAACAAAGATAAGCAACAGAAGTCCGCCTAAAAACAACACCGGAACCCGGTGACCTCGGTCATGATCTGGATCACCACTCGTCTGGGCCAGCAGATAGGCTGCAAATAAGGTGAGGGCCGGAAAGACGGGCAGCAAGTAGTGGGGTTGTTTGCCGCTGATGGCGGAAAAAATAACAAATGAAGCGCCCGCGCAAATTAACAAAAAGCGCACGCCCCCATCGTTCGTGCTGGCGCGTAAGCCTCTGTGTTCTTTCCACGCCTTTCTAAAACCGATGCCTTTCCACAAGCGCGGCCACAAGGTCCATGGCAACAACAACGCCGGCATGACCAAGGCAAACCAATAAAAGGGGCGGCGGTGGGCAAAGGATTTGACCATACGATCGGCGCTTTGCTTGATGAAAATCGCATCGCGGTATTCCGGTCCACCAATGAGGGCGGCGGGAATTGCCCACGCCAAAGTCATCGCCAAGCCGACTAGGACGCTGGCAAAAACGCCCGCGTACCATTTGCGCCATTTTGCATCACCACGGCCAAATCCTAAATATGGTCCCCACAAAGGGGCGGCCAAGGCAACGGGCAAGATGTGCACCAAAATGGCTGGACCTTTTGCCAAGCCACCAATGCCAATGCCGACACCTGCAATGAAAACACCGAACCAAAAGCCTTGCCCGGTGGCAAACCCTTTCCAGGCTTTGACGGTGCCCAAAAGCGCCAAAACGGCGGCGAAGGTGACCAACATGTCAAACATGGTCATGGTCGAAAAGACGGTCCAATACACCCCCGTCACCAGGATCATCGGTGCGATCCAGGCGCGTGTGGTTTGCACCTCTGCATCGACATCGGGCCACAGTTCGCGGGCCAGTTTGGCGGTTAAAAACAACGTACCCAAGCCAAACAGCGGGGCCACCAGACGCGCCCAAACTTCGGATACACCAAAGATTGCCCAGCCCAGTTGCATGAGCCAAAACAAAAACGGCGGTTTGTGGCTGTACACTTCGCCATTTAAGGTCGGCACCCAAAAATCACCATTGGACCACATTTCCCAGGCCACGGTGATGTATCTGGTTTCGTCAATCGGCAACACGGGCCGTAACAACAAGGCAGAGCCCATTAAGGTGCACCAAATTAAAGTGGTGATCCAGGCGTCCAATTGAGAGATTGAAGATTTGGGGGTGGTGTCGTTCACGGCTGTTCGGTCTCGCTGATTTCGGGTTCGCCAAGCTCATGGTCGATGGAGGCATCCAAAGACTTGCCGTGGCGGAAGTGGCGATAAAGATAAACGCCCAACGCGCCGGAAGCTACAAACAAAATGACGCTGAGCAAAGTGCTTTGTACCGGGTCCACGGCAACGCCACTGCCAAGCAGGGCAAAAATGAACGTTTGCGGCACATAACCGATGGCCGATCCGGTGAAAAAGGGGACGGCGCGGATGCTAGAGACCCCGGCGGCTAAGTTGGTGGCAACGTTACTGCCGACAGGCAACATGCGCACCAGCAAGGTCATGGAAAAGGTGTTGTCGTGCAAAAAATCATCCAAGCGACGAATGCGGCCGGAGAATTTTTTTTGCACCGGGCCACGGGCCAAAAGTCGCGCATAATAAAAAGACCCAATGCAGCCCAACGTGGTGCCCAACAGCATCAAACCGCTGCCCAACCAAATGCCAAAGGCATAGCCCGCGAGGCTGGAGATGATTTGCCGGGGCAGGCCGATGCCGGTGGCGATGGTGGCAAGGGCTAAAAACAACAGCTCGCCCGCTATGCCTTGGCCCTTTATGTGGAGTTCGATCCAGTCATTGGTCAGCACGTTGCCAAGGTCTTGGGTGTGCCAAAGGTAAAGCGCACCTGCGACGGTCGCCATGACCAAAATGCCACGCAGGATATGGGCAAAATTCATCAGATTGCTAACCTTTGTCGGCTCGGTGAACGACGGAAATTGTTGGTTTGGAACCGCGAGCTGTCAACCACATCACGCCCAACAGATCGCGAGCGGCCACCGACAGCCGATCCCACATGCCGTATTTTGACGTGCCCATTTCCCGGTTGCGGTGATTGACTTCAACCGAAATCACCTCGCCACCACGGCGGATCATAAGGGCCGGAAGGTAGCGGTGCATATGGTCAAAGCGCGGCATGTCTAGGAAAGCTTCGCGGCTGAACACCTTAAGGCCACAGCCAGTATCGGGCGTGTTATCGCCCAACAAACGTGAGCGAACGCCATTGGCCAGTTTCGACTGAAAGCGTTTCCATTCGGTATCTTTGCGTTTGGCACGCCATCCGGCCACCAACAATAAATCAGGGTCTGGGGCGTCTTTGAGACGGGTAAACAGGGCTGGAATGTCGGCGGGGTCGTTTTGTCCATCGCCGTCCAACGTGGCAATAAATGTGGCGCGTGCTTGACGCACCCCGGTGGCGACGGCGGCGCTTTGGCCGCAGGCCTGTTCATGTTTGTAGACACTTAAGCGCGGCTGTTCAGAGGCCATTTTTTCAAGCCTATTGGCGGTCTCGTCGATGGATCCATCGTTGACATAGACGATCTCATAATTCGCAACGCCGTCCATGGCGGCTGATATTTCTTCGATCAGCGGGCGGATGTTTTCGGCTTCGTTATGCACAGGCACGACGATGGCGATATCAAACAAGGGGGGTGCGGCAGATGTGTTAACCATGACGGAATACGAACGGTCCCAATGTGAACAGAGCCCCCTGACCACAAAGCCTAAGGGTGCGCCTTGCTTTTACACCTTCCGCCCCCCCCATTCCACCCTTGAGATCACGGAAAATTAAAAAAAGAACAGAAACTTTAATTTTTAGTGTATTTATCCCTTGGTCTTTTCCTCAAGAGGGGTATCCTTAGGAGAGATCGGCTTTCCCTTTTGGGGGAAGCTGAAAATTTGTGTAATTTAAAGAGCAAGTGATAAATAAGACATGATCCTTCATGATTCCGAGGACCAAGCCCTGCAATACGGGCGCGACGCGCTGGAGCAATTGACAAAGCGCAATATTCCAGCGACGCCCGATAACTATGCCGTTTGGTATACGCACATTTCTGGACGGGCGCCGGACTTGTCACGCATGATCGCTATTTTGGATGATAATGGGCAAGACTTTAGCGAAGTTGTTTGTACGGATCTTTTTAACAAATTTTTCACCTCGGGAATTGATGAAGTCACGCTTCATGAAACCACGGACCGCATCGAAAACGAGCTGCAACGCATTTTGGGCTATGTCGGTGAAGCGGGGGCCGGAGCGGCAGAATACGGCAATACGCTTGCCACGGCACAGGGCGACATCTTAGGCTCAAAAGACGTGGCCTCGCTGACAAATGCGGTGACCAAGGTTTTGTCAGAAACGCGCAAGATGGAACAAATCAATCAGGCATTGGAGGGCAAACTCTCCACGTCAACCGATGAAATCGGCCAGTTACGCGACGATTTGGAAGACATGCGTAAAGAGGCCCTCACCGATGCTTTGACAGGCATCGCCAATCGCAAGCTGTTTGATATGGAATTGCGCGTGCAAACCCGCGAGGCTATGGATTCGGGTGAAAAACTATCCTTGTTGATGTTGGACATTGACCATTTCAAGAAATTTAACGACAGCTTCGGTCACCAAACGGGTGACCAGGTCCTAAAACTATTGGCATCGACCATGACCAAGGCGGTCAAAGGCAGCGACATTGCGGCGCGCTATGGCGGTGAAGAGTTTACGGTTATTTTACCCCATACCGACTTGCCGGGGGCTATTCAAGTGGCAGAAAGCATTCGTCAACGGGTGTCGTCGAAAACCCTGGTGAATCGCACCACCAAAGAAGATTTGGGCAAACTTACGGTTTCGATTGGCGTCAGTCAGTTTGAATTTGGTGAGTCCACGACCGACCTTATTGGTCGCGCAGATCAAGCCCTTTATAAAGCCAAATCCCAGGGGCGGGATCGTGTCATGAGCCAAGCCGACTTAGAGGATGGGGCGCTTGATTTCAATTGATTGAAGTTAGACGTTAACAGGTCCGCGCAAGCCTTGCTTTGCGCTTGCAAAGAGCCGAGCCCATAGATGTCAAACCGCACTGCGTCTCGTTTGAATCCATTGTTCGGTTTAAACCGATTTTTGCGTCACGACCAAACCCTTCTTGGCCTTTTGGCCTTGGTGTCCGGCCTCTTGACCGGAGCCATGGTGGTGGCCTTTCGCGAAGGTATTTTGGCCTATCACCGACTGTTTTTCGGTGCCCCGAACGAACGCTTGTTTCTGTACGTGGCCGATTTGCCAGGATGGCAGGTGGTGTTGGTGCCAACCCTTGGCGGCCTTGGGATTGGGCTGTTTATCCACTACACCTTAAGAGATGGGCGGCCCGAAGGGGTCGCTGATGTTATCGAAGCCTTTGCCCTTAAAGACGGGCAGATGCCGTTTTGGTCGGGACTGCGTGCGGCTGTGGTCAATATGCTGTCTATTGGGGTCGGGGCCTCGGTGGGCCGCGAAGGTCCGGCGGTACATTTGGGGGCGGTGTTGGCTTCGGGGCTGGCGAAGCGTCTTCGATTGTCGGCACCGTTGACCCGGATAGTTTTGGCATGCGGGGTCGCGGCGGCGGTTTCGGCTTCGTTTAATGCCCCCATCGCCGGGGCCTTGTTTGCTGGCGAGGTGGTGATTGGTCACTATGCCTTAAAAGCTTTTGCACCGGTGGTTTTGGCATCGGTGACAGGCACCGTGGTATCGCGGGCCTATTACGGTAACTTTCCCGCCTTCACCTTGCCGGCCCATGACGTCATCACCTATTGGGAATTTCCCGCCTTTATTTTGTTGGGGGTGTTGGCCGGGTTTTGCGCCACGCTTTTTCTACAGGGCATCTTTAAGGCTCAAGACGTTGCCCACAAGCTACCCATGCCAAGCTGGACGCACCCCGCCGTGGGTGGTTTTGCATTGGGACTAATCGCTCTGGTTTTGCCCCAAGTGTTAGGGGTTGGCTATGGTGCGACGGACTTGGCCTTAAACGGTCACATGACTCTCACTTTGTTGCTTGCGGTGTTGCTGGGCAAGATGCTGGCAACGATCATAAGCCTCGGTTTTGGCTTTGGCGGCGGTATTTTTTCCCCCTCATTGATGGTCGGGGCGATGTTGGGCGGTGCCTATGGTATTGCTATGACGATGCTGTTTCCGGCGCTTCATGTGGGGGCGAGTGGTTACACTTTGGTGGGGATGGGGGCCGTGGCGGCGGCGACGTTGGGAGCGCCAATTTCAACGGCCTTGATTGTTTTTGAAATGACCGGGGACTATCAATTAACCCTCGGTGTGATGATGGCCGTGGTGACGTCAACGGGCATAACGCGGCACTTTTTGGGACGCGACTTTTTTACCATGCAGTTGGAAAAACGCGGTTTGGATTTAAAGGGAGGATTTGAAACCCAGATTCTCAGTTCCCTAAAAGTCGCAGATGTAATGGAACCCGAACCAGACACGATTCCACCGCAAATGGCCTTGGCCGATGTCCGTCTTCATTTGCAAAACGCGCTCGCTGCGAAACTGTTTGTGGTCGATGAGGACGGTACTTTTGTGGGGACCATCCGTCTGGCTGAACTTGGCCCGATGGCGTTTAGCGATGCCGAAGACGGTCATAAAACCGCGATGGATGTGATTCGACGTCGTCCGCCACTGGTCACCATAGATGACGATTTGCAAACGGCGATTTCAAAAATGACCGATTCGGGCGAAAGTTTAATCGCCGTGGTGAAAGATATGCAGACGTTTGAATTCGTCGGTACGGTCGAACACATGCACGTCCTAGCCGCCTATAACCGCGCCCTTTTGGCAAGTCGCCATGAAGAACACGATCAATAAAAGTGGATCACCGCTTTTTTGTCGCCGCCTGCATGCTATATAGTCCCTTATGACCTACAGCGATCCCTTTGACCTGACTGACCCGAATGAGGCCCCACCCGCGCCCGTTCGGTCCACCGCCTATTTGGACGGTTTGAACGAAAGCCAGCGTGAGGCGGTCAACGCCACGGATGGCCCGGTGTTGGTGTTGGCAGGGGCTGGGACGGGTAAAACGCGGGTTTTGACCACGCGTTTGGGCCATATTTTGATGCAAGGCCGCGCCCAACCGGGTGAACTTTTGGCCGTGACCTTCACCAACAAGGCGGCGCGCGAAATGCAAGAGCGGGTCGGTTCCTTGTTAGGGACCCCCGTCGAAGGCTGGTGGGTCGGCACGTTTCACGCTTTGGCGGCGCGTATTTTAAGACGTCAAGCCGAAGCGGTGGGTTTGAAGTCAAACTTCACAATTTTAGATTCTGACGATCAGGTGCGCTTGATCAAACAAATTTTAGATGCCCGCGACATTGATCCTAAACGCTTTCCGCCCCGCACCTTTTCCGCCGTCATCCAGCGTTGGAAAGATCGCGCTTTGATGCCAGACAAAGTGTCGTCCGCCGAAGCCATCGATCAGTTGGGCGGTCATGCGATTGAAGTGTATGAAGATTACCAAACTCAGCTTAAACGCCTGAACGCGGCAGATTTTGGTGATCTGTTGATGCTGTGCGTCAAGCTGTTTCAAGACGATCCCTCAACCTTGAAATATTATCAAAACCGCTTTCGCTATATCTTGGTTGATGAATACCAAGATACCAATGTGGCGCAATATTTATGGCTGCGCTTGTTGGCCCAGACCCACAAAAACATCTGTTGTGTGGGCGATGATGATCAGTCGATTTATTCGTGGCGCGGGGCCGAAGTGGGAAACATCTTGCGCTTTGATAAGGATTTTCCAGGTGCAAAGATTGTCCGCCTGGAACAAAATTACCGCTCGACGCCACATATCTTGGGGGCCGCTTCGGGCTTGATCGCCAACAACGAAGGCCGCTTGGGCAAGACGCTGTGGACCGACTTGAACGAAGGTGAAAAGGTCCAAGTGCACGGCGTGTGGGACAGCATCGAAGAAGCCCGTTGGGTGGGGGGGGAAATTGAAGCCCAGCAGATGCGCGGCGAAGGTCTGGACACCATGGCGATTTTGGTCCGCACCTCGGCCCAAACGCGAGAATTTGAAGAACGCCTGATCACCTTAGGTCTGCCGTATCAAGTGATTGGCGGTTTGCGTTTCTACGAACGCCAAGAAATTCGCGACGCGGTGGCGTACTTGCGGGTGATTGCCCAGCCCGATGATGATTTGGCCTTTCAGCGCATTGCCAATGTGCCCAAGCGGGGCCTGGGCCAAGCCACCATGCAGACGGTTCATATGCATGCCCGCGCGCGCGGCATTTCCTTAACCGTGGCGATTGGTGAACTGTTGGACACCGACGAGTTGAAAACGCGGCCAAAGAAAATCTTAGGCGAACTGTTGGCGCAGTTTGACCATTGGCGAGAGGAATCTCATAAACGGACCCCGGCCGAGCTAACGGACTTCGTTTTAAAAGAATCCGGCTACAGCGACATGTGGAAGCTTGATAAATCCATCGATGCACCGGGACGGGTAGAAAACTTAAACGAACTGGTGGTGGGGCTTAGCGAGTTCGATAGCCTGGGTAATTTCTTAGAACACGTCTCGTTGGTTATGGATAACGAAGACAAACGCGACGTGCCAAAGGTTACGTTGATGACCTTGCATGGGGCTAAGGGGTTGGAATTTAACACGGTGTTTTTACCCGGCTGGGAAGAAGGGCTGTTTCCGCACCAACGCGCATTGGACGAAACGGGCATGAAGGGCTTGGAAGAAGAGCGCCGCTTGGCCTATGTCGGTCTGACCCGGGCGCGTCAAAAAGCGATCGTTACGTTTGCCGCCAATCGGCGGATTTTCGGCCAATGGCAATCGGCCTTACCGTCGCGCTTTATTGATGAATTACCCATAGACCATGTGGAACGCGCCGGGGATTTGGGCGTATCGAATGGCAGCTTTGGCGAACAGGCCTCGACCTATATGGCGTCTGGTGGTGGCAATGGATATGGCGGCGGGTGGAAACGGGCGGCGAAAAAGAAGCCGGCCCAAGACATCGTTTATGCCTCGAAGGGCATCAACACCAGCGGCCTGGAAATTGGTCAGCGCATCTTTCACCAAAAATTCGGCTATGGTCATGTGCGCGCTTTCGACGGCGACAAACTCGACATCGATTTTGAAAAAGCGGGCTTTAAAAAAGTCATGTCCAGCTTTGTCGAAGCAACGTGAAGGTGAACTTATGACGGACCAAACCGCCCTGTGGCAGCTCTCTTTAGAGATTGCCGATGAACACATTCCTGCATTTGAAATTGCCATTGAGCCGTTTGTCGAAACGTTGATGTGGACGGTGGATGAAGACGTGCACGGCCTTCAACGGATGGCGGGATTCACCACAACAAGGCCGGACCTAGCCTTGCTTCAAACGTCCATGGACGGCGTGGCCGAAACGCTGGGCGTGGCGGCCCCTTGTGTGGTTTGTGAAAAATTGACCCCGCGCGATTGGGTGGCCGAAAACCTTAAAGATTTCCCGGCCATTGATGAAGGGCGGTTCTATATTTATGCCTCTCACATTGAAGAACGGCCCTTGCCGGGGCGTATTCCCATGCGCATTGATCCGGGCGCGGCCTTTGGCACCGGAACCCACGCCACCACATCGGGCTGCTTGCAAGCGCTTGAAAAGCTAGGCCGCAAACATGACTTTAAAAAACCTTTGGACGTGGGGTGCGGGTCCGGAATTTTGGCGATTGCCATGGCAAAGCTGTGGCATATTGAGGTCTTGGGGACCGATATCGATCCGGTGGCGGTCAAGGTCGCCAAGCGCAATGCGGGCCTAAACCAAGTTGCGCGCCTGCTGAATTTTCAGGCTGGCCCAGGCTTTGCGCCGATTGCTAAACAAGACCGCTTTGATTTGATCGTTGCCAATATATTGGCCCGCCCCTTGAGAAAAATAGCCCCAGATTTAGGACGTCATTTGTCACCTGGTGGTCATGTGGTGTTGTCGGGGTTGATTGTGCGCGATGAACGGTTCGTGGTGGCTGCGTATCTGGCCCAGGGGCTTAAATTGAAAAGTCGTATTGTCCGGGAGGGCTGGTTGACGTTGGTGCTGCAAAATCGCGATTAGCCCGTTTTGTGCTGGTTGGCTGAGTACGGGGTAAACCTGGACCCGCTGCCACGCTGTTGAGTCCGGCGCGGGGCTTTTGGTGGCGCTTCGGTTTCCCCTTTGGCGGCAAGCGCTGTCAGGGTTTCGGCTTGGCGTGTTTTTTGATGATGGATTTCGGTGGTTGCCTGGTCCACGCGATGCACTTTGTTTTCAAGATCCTTGATGCGCATTTGCATTTTAAACAATTCGGCTTGCATCTTGGTTTGATGTTCGGAAGATCGACGCATAACTTCGCTGGCGAACAGTATCGCCAACAAGCCTATGAAAAATCCAATAACGCCAAAAATTTGTGCCATGATGATTTGAATTTAAAAGAGAATGTTAAAAAAAGCGTAAACACCTTGGATTCATTGATGCTTTTTGTGCCTCACCACACCAACAAAGCCAGCGCTAAACTGCCCGCCAAAACACCCCATCCAATGCTTTTGCGGGTCCCGTAAAAAACCATCAAACCGACCGCGACGGCGGCGAGGCGAACCCATATTGAGGTCTCCGTCAAAGCCCCAATGGGCAGAACCAGCATCCGCACCACCAACCCCGCCATCAGGGCATAAGCGATACAGGTGATCCATTCCACCAGTGAGCCGTCGGCATCAATGTGACCCGATAAAAAGGCGCCCAAACCGCGCGGGATATAAGAGACGATGGCCACCAGGGTGATGATCACGTAGGGGTTTGAGAGGCTGAAATCCATCACAGCCCCCGGTTCTTTTTAAGGCGCTGATCCAAAAACCAAGCCAGCGTGCCGCCGAGCAGCCCCGTGATGACCAGCGCCCAGTCGGGGGTTATCAAAAAAGTCATCGGCCCAAGAAGAGCGCCAAAAAACAGCGCCATGATCCGGCCTGGATCCTTTAGGTCCTTTAAAAAAAGCAGCGTGAAGTACATTGGGTTTATGAACACCAAGGTGAGCGTGATGGGCAAGGGAACTTGCCCCGCCATCAAATATCCAGCCACGGCAAACAGTGGCGATCCACAATACAAAAGCAAGCCAAAGCCTATCAGGAATGGCAATTTTTGCTCGGGCTCTAAGTCTGGCAAACGGCGCATCGTGCCGACCCAAGAGGTCGCGGCAATGATCATCGCCACGGCGTAATAGACCCAGCTTGGAATGCCTGGACGGCGCACATGGGGCAATAGCGTTGCCGCCAAGGGAAACAGCCGGGCATTGATCAAGGCAACGGCCGCGACAATCGCCACCACAGGCGCACCGCTGCGGGCCATTTCGGCCATGGCGATTTGTCCCGGCAAGGCCCAGGTCGACAGTGTTGAATACAATGCGTGCCACACCGACCAATGGATATCATTGATCATCGAACCAAAGCCCAAGAAGCTGGCCCCCATAATCAGCATGGGTACGCTCGCCGCTTCGCGCACGCCGCCCCAAAAGGCAGCTTTGGTGGTCGGGTATTTGCGGGCAAGAGGACTTGTCATGTCCAAAGTCATACCCTAGCGCTGAGGTTTTGAAAACCGTAGAGAGTTGGCGTTAAATGGGTTAGGCTCTCTGGGTAAGAGTGAAAAAGGGGATGCGCGTGGACGCTGGTTTCAATATCGACCAAATCAGTCAATTGTTTCAAGACCTCATCGTCTGGGTGCAGGCGCACGTCTTGGTGATTCCCAATTTGGTGCAGATCACGGTCATTTTGCTGACCTATGTGTTGGCACGGGGATCGGAAAAATGGCTGCACACCGTTTTTTCTAAAATCCTTGATGGCAGTTGGGGCGGAAACTGGATTCAGCGTTTCCGCATCCAGTTGGACCAAATCTTCATGCCGCTGTTGATGCCAACGGTGTGGTTGGTTCTGATGGGCGCGGCCCAATTTGCAATGCGCCAATTGCAATGGCAAACCGCAATTTTTGACATTGGCGTGAGCCTGCTGACCGCATGGTTGGTCATCCGTTTGGCTTTGAACTTTATTGCCGACCCCTGGTGGTCGCGTGCCGTTGCGGTATCGGTGTGGGTGGTGGCGGCTTTGGATATCGTCGGGCTTTTGGCCCCGACCTTGGCCTTTATGGATATCTTGGCGGTCAATTTAGGCGACTTGCGCATTTCTTTGTTAAGTGTGGCCAAAGCCTTGGTGGCTTTGGTGGTGTTTTTGTGGATCGCCAATGCCGCCGCGCAATTGGTGGAAAATCGACTGCGCGCCCTGACCCATATGACCCCGTCTTTGCAAGTTTTGTTTGGCAAGCTGGTGCGGGTTTTGTTCATTGCCATCGCCATTTTGGTGGCGCTTAATTCCGTCGGTATCGATCTGACGGCCTTGACCGTGTTTTCGGGGGCATTGGGTTTAGGCATTGGTTTGGGTTTGCAAAAAGTGGTGGCAAACCTGTTCAGTGGCATCATCTTGCTGTTGGACCGTTCGGTGAAACCCGGGGATGTTATCGCCATCAATCAAACTTACGGCTGGATCAATTCCATTGGCGCGCGTTATGTGTCGGTGGTGACCCGTGACGGTATCGAACATTTGATTCCCAACGAAGAACTGATCAATCGCCCGGTGGAAAACTGGTCCCATTCCGATCGTAAAGTTCGCGTCAGGCTGCCCATTGGGGTGTCGTATGAATCCGACCTTCATATGGCCATAGAGTTGGCCATTGAAGCGGCGGAAAATTTTGATCGGATTTTAGACGCGCCAAAACCCATATGCTTGGTCAAAGGCTATGGCGACAACGCGGTGGATTTAGAATTGCGGGTGTGGATTCAAGACGCTGAAAAAGGCGTATCCAACATCAAAAGCAATATTTATCTGAAAATTTGGGATCTCTATCACGAAAACAACATCGCCTTTCCATATCCCCAACGGGACGTTCATGTGCGTGGCCCGATCAAAGTCGAAATGGATCGTTAAAGCCTGCGCAACACCAAGTCTGCGATTTCGGCATCCCTCAACAAGACCGGATTGGTCAACATGCTTGACCCCCGGCTGTTCGCGACGATGGTGGGAATATCGGCTTCGGTGACGCCGAAGGTGCTTAACGTGGGCAGGCTAAGACGTTCGGTCCAGTCTTTTAGGGTTCTCACCAAAGCTTCCAAAGCATCATTGCCACTGACCGTGCCGCCCGCCACCAACTGACCGGCGCGGGCATAGTTGGTTAAGGCGCTGTTTCCCGGATCGCGCTCAACTAAAGCCCGAATGTTGATGTCGGTGGCGTCCGCAACCAAGGTGCCGCAGACCACGCCGTGGGGAATGGGAAACAGCGAGCCTAAAGGCTGGGCCAAGCCATGCACACTGCCCAATCCGGTTTGTGCTAAACACACGCCGCTCATTAACGAGGCATAGGCCATGTGAGCCCGGGCGTCATGGGCGCGCCGGGTGTCGTCACCAACGTGATCTTGCGTTTCGGGGGCCGCCAGCCACATGTCCCAAAAGCCTTGGTTAAAGTGGTCCAGGCCGGACCACGCCAGAGCTTCGGTCATGGGGTTCGAACGGGTTGAGACAATGCTTTCCAACAATTGAGTGAACGCATCCATGCCATTGGCGGCGGTGATGGATTTTGAGCACGAGATCAACAGGTCGGGATCAACGAAAGCGGTCTTGGCGACCAAGCTGTCACTGCGAAATGATTTTTTAAAGCCGTCGGAACCGTGCTGGCTGAGTACCGCATTCTTGGTGGCCTCACTGCCCGTCCCGGCGGTGGTCGGGACGGCGATAAACGGCGTCGCGGGGCCGACATAAGGACGCTCAGGCCCAACGCCTTCCAAGTGGTCCATCACCGAATTTGCGGGTTTTAAAAGGCCCGCAATGGCTTTGGCTGCATCCAACGCGCTGCCGCCACCAATACCCAAAACGACATCGATGTTTTCGTTTTTATAGTGGCGGACGGCTTCATCAATGGCTTTTGGGGATGGTTCTTGGTCAATGGTGAGAACTTGGTAGTGGATATCGGCGGCGGCAAGCTGGTCTTTCAGGGTCGCCCAAGCCTTTGACACCGAAAAAGACTTTGCCCCGGTGACAATCAAAACCCGGCGGCCAAACCGTAACAATTCATCCGGTACTTGATGAAGAACGCCTCGGCCGACGCAAAGTTTAGGCAGGGCGGCTATGGTAAATGGCATGATGTAAGTCCTTTGGTTACTTTTTCGGTATAGCATGGTTTGAACTGTGATCCTCGTCACTTTTTATCTTTTCATAACGGGGTATGATTAAACAATGAAAATAGGTCTGGTGAGTTTTGGTCTGTTTGCGCTGGTGACGGTGGCTCCGTTTTCGGTGTGGGCGATGGCGTGCCCTGTGGCCCCCCGGCCCAACGTATCCATTCAGGTGTTGGACCCGGCGGCATCGATAAAAACACATAAATCCTTAAAACAGATCAATGCGTCGGCCACCGGGCAAGGTTTGGTGCATAAGGGCAGTCGGGCGTTGGGCACCACCCAAAGCGAGGTCGAGGCCTCGATGAATATGAATTTTGTTGGGCAAAAACAGATCCGTGGACAGCAACACATTTTTTGTTTGAATACCAAGTTCGTTAAGGCGCGCTTTGGTCACAGTAAACTTATTGTGAACTTGCCCCGGGAGTACCGCCGGGGATCGTGCCAGTATAATGTGGTTCACCGTCATGAAATGGCGCATGTCGATGTGAATCGCCAAGGGGTGCGTAAATATGCGGCTATTTTGAAGTCTGAATTGGAACGCGAGTTACAACGCATTGGCACCTTACAGGTCAAAACCATGGGGCGCGGCACACAAGTCTTTGAAAAACGTCTCAAAGCCGTGGTTGTGGCAGTCACCAACCGATTTAATTCAGAAGTTAAGCGTTTTCATGGTAAAATAGATGCCCCAGGCAGTTCGTATGCCGCCGATGGGGCTTGTAAATCATGGTGAAGGAATTGCGGCGACCTGCACACGAACGTATGTTGAGGAAGAGTTTGAGGTAAACGGGCATACTTATGTCCCTTTAGATAGGAGGGTTATATGGAGGGAACCTTTTTAAACGCTCAGCAAGATGGCAGCGCGGTTTCAGCCACGCCTATTTCTTGGTCGAGTGCTCATGAAACCCATCAAGGCAGCGCTTTGTCGTTGCCAGCGGGGGCTGACTTCTTACGTGCTGATTTTTCCCGTTCTGGTCCTGATCTTCTGATTGAAACGCCGTCCGGTGATCACTTCGTTGTCACAAGCTATTTTACATTTTTAGCCCCGCCCGCCCTGGAAACGGCAGATGGTGCCATCCTTAAGGCAGATTTGGTGGCGACGTTGGCAGGTCCCGTAGCCCCGGCTATGGTGGCTCAGATCGGGGTGGCCGGGTTTGAAAACCTTGGCGAACCCATAGGTCAAGTCAATGAGGGCGCTGGCTCTATTTCCGTCACACACGCTGATGGCGTCAAAGGGACGTTGACCCTTGGGGATTCTATTTTCCAAGGTGATGTTTTGGAAACCGGGCCCAAAGCCAATGTCAGTGTGGTGTTTGTTGACGACACGATTTTCACCTTAGCTGCAGGCGGTCGCATGGTCATGGATGAAATGGTCTATGACGCCGATACCCAGACCGGAATTTTCAGCGCTCAAGTGGTGCAGGGTGTTTTTTCCTTTGTCAGTGGCAAGGTCGCAAAAACTTCGCCCGATGCCATGGTGGTTTCGACGCCAACCAATACCATTGGGATTCGCGGATCGACGGTGTTGGGCGAAGCCGCTCAAGAAGGGGCCGCCAACAAAATCACCCTCATCAGCGACATCGACGGCAATGTTGGCGAACTCATCATTTCCAATGGCGCAGGCAGTATGACTTTAAGCCAGCCTGGGGCCAGTACGACGGTGTTTAGCGCTTCTGCCGCGCCGACACCGTTCACGATTTTATCGCCCCAAGACATTCAACAAAGCTATGGTTCGACGTTGACGAATTTGGTTAAATCCGTTGCCAAGAAAGCCGCTCAAGACACCCAGGAAGCGACGCGCAAAGCACAGCAAGCCGACCAAGAAACTGTGCAAGCCAAAGAACAAGCTCAACAAGCGGAAGAACAAGCGGCTCAGGCCGACGAACAGGCTCAGCAAGCCAATGCTGAAGCCGAAGTCGCTTCTGCTGAAGCCGAAGCCGCTAAGGCTGAAGCCGAAGCCATGGCCGCCGAAGTTGAGGCTCTGAAAGCGGCAAACGATCCGAAGGCGGAGGCCATGGCGGCGGCCTTGGAAGCTAAGGCCGCAGAAGTTGGTGCTAAAGCCGCCGCCGCCGAAGCCAAAGCCGCCGCCGCTGCCGAAGCCCAGGTTCAGGCTGAAGAGGCGGCTGTTCAAGCTGAGGTGCAAATTCAAGCGGCCGTCCAGGCAGAGCAACAAGCCGTGCAAGCCAACGCCACTGTCGAGCAAATGAGTCAATACAGCTCCATGGCGCAAAGCGCTGCCGTCACCCAAGAGCAGGTCTATACCCAGTTTGTGGAAACAGGCGTTGTCGACCCAACCTATGTGCCGGGCGTGGCACCGGGTGTAGCCCCGGTTGTCGATACCCAAGGCAGCGCCATTGACCAAGCCGCGCAAGCCGCCGCTGACCAAGCCATTGCGGCGGGGGCAACCCCCGAAGAAGCGGCTGCGGCTGCTTTTGCGGCGGCGAAGGAACAGGCTCTTGCCGATGGTGCGACTCCAGAAGAAATCGCCGCCGCTGAGCAAGCCTATAATGACGCGATTGCCGCTGGCTTGTCACCGGAAGAAGCCATGATGGCGGCGGGAGCAGCGGGCCAGCAGGCTGGGCTGCAACCCGGTCAAGACCCGGCGTTGACGGACCAACCCCCTGTTGATGCGGCGGGGCAAGTGGTTCATACGGGTCCAGCTCCCGACCAACAACAAGTTGATGCCGCCGCCCAAGCCTATAATGACGCGATTGCGGCGGGTTTGTCCCCCGCAGAAGCGGAGCTTGCCGTTCAAGCCAAGATGGCTGACTTGGGTGTCCCGATCGGCCCTATTGACGGCTTCATCGGTGGCCCTATCGGCGGCCCCGTCGGCGGTTTCATGGGCGGCCCCATCGGTGGTTTTATGGGCGGGGCTATGGATACGTTCGGCATGGGCGGCATGGATATGTACGGCATGGGCGGCCCCATGGATATGTACGGCATGGGCGGCCCCATGGATATGTATGGTATGGGCGGCCCCATGGATATGTACGGTATGGGCGGTCTGTACGACATCTACGATCCGCTAGCTTTCGACCCCTATTATGACCCCTACTATAACCCGATTAACGATCCGTATTACAATCAGAATATCGTGTCCGTTTTTGAAGAAAGCTTTAGTGGTACCACGGGCAGTGATACGTTGGTTGGTACGGCTTTGAACACCAACTACTCTTTCAACTATTCTGCGTTGGGCGGCACCGATACCGTCACCGATGCGGGTGGGTCCAATCAATTGTCTTTTGATAACCTTAGTAATGTTGTCCTTAAACTCACCGCGACCACAGTTGATTCGGGTGTGTTTCACATTAGTGACGTGACGGCGAATTTTAATAATGCCGCAATTAGTACAGCTGGCGTGTCTTCCTCCGTTACGTATACCGGGGTCTCTCAATACTTGTTCTCAGATATCACCATTCCGGACACTTTCAATACGGGGTATTCGGGAATCGATGCGGGTGCGGCCACGGCGACACCAACTTTAGGTGATGTTATGGTGTTTGAAGCGATGGCCGCGTCTGAGGTTGGCTATGCGATCGCGGGCAGCACAACGGCAGATACCTTCACCCTCGATCAGACGGCTCATGGCATGATTGTGTTTGGCAAGGGTGGTGGCGACACCTTTAAGGTTCAGACGTACGGCACGAGTGACGGCGCCACGGTTTCCTCTACCGAGCACATCCTCATTGGCGGCATTAACAGCTCAACGGTCACGGGGGTCACCGGGGATAACAACGACCTAAAAGCCCTCGACAACACGACCGCAGGCAGTGATGGCATCCCCGACACCAACCTCAACATTTTTGATTATTCGACCCTTGCTGCTTTTTCAAGTTTCACGCTCAATGCCGTTACCATCAATGACGGCACCAAAGGGGTCTCGGTCCATCTGGATGGTATTGGGGCGCACCTTGGCGGCGACGCCTATCTGTCGGAGAATGTTTCTAACTCGCAAACCAACAGCCGCCTCAACGATATTATGTGGGATGTTGGGTCCTTCATCGGTTCGACGCAAATTGATGCAATCGATGCTGCCAGCGGGTCGTTCCAGAAAATTGACGGTTTTTCTGGAAATGATGTGATGTCCGTTACTGGTACCACCAAAGTCGCCTACGTCTATGGTGGCGCGGGCAACGACACCATGACCGTGGACGCTAATTTACTGACCAACAGCACCCTGGCGAATACAGCGTATGGCGGCATCACCAAGATGCTTTACGGCGGTCAAAGCGATGGAGTGACCGATGCAGGCAGTGATACTCTGGCGATTCAGTTCAATGGAAACGCCACTGTGGATGATACAAGTTTCGCGGTGGCTTCCGGGTTTGAGTTGAAGAGCGCCAGCAACACGGTCTATGCCACCGGGGCGACCATCGCACTCGATTTAAGCCTCCTTTCCGGTTTTACCTTCACCGGTTACAGCGGAACTCAGTCGGCCTCTAACGAAACCATCACCCTGAACGCCGCAGCCCTGGTATCTGGTACCACGACGGGTCTAGACGCGGGTGCAGGAACGGATGTCCTCAATGTAAATATCACCGCAGCGTATAATTCTGGCGGTGCGATCAACATGATCGGCTTCGAGACGATTAATTACAATTTAACCACCGGAACCAACGCCGCAGCGGTCACGCTGGACCTGTCTGGAGCATCAGCGTCGAGCACTCTTACCTATGACAGTTCTGCGCTGACGACGGCTAACGAGACCCTCAATGTGGCGGTGGCCAGCTTAAGCGGTGGTAACTTTACCTTGACGGCAAATGCGACGGGCACCGATATTTTGAACCTGTCTGGCGGCGGTACCGTCAGCGCGGCAAGCATGGCCAAGGCGAGCGGATTTGAACAGATTGTCCTAAATACCGATGCCGCCTATGCGTTGACGTTGAACCCTGTAACACAGAATCTGACACTTGATGCCACCGCCCTGACGTCGGGAACCAACGCGGCCGTTATTGATGGAGCGAGTGCGACGACCTCTGTACTGACACTCAATGGCGGTGCGGGTGCCGACATCCTGACGGGGGGGGCTGCGGCTGACATCATTACGGGCGGTTCGGGCGGCGATCAGCTAACTGGCAATGGTGGTGCCGATACCTTCAACGTCGATGCCGGAACGGATAGTATCGTAGATCTCGGCGGTTCTGCCGGGGGCGAGGCTGATGTCTTGGTTGTGTCGGTTGGCGCAACCGCGAACGCGACGATTAACGGCAGCTTCACGGCCACCGTGGGGACCGTGAACTCGGGTACGGCGATTATAACCTCGGCAGCGACTGCGGTTGCGACGATTGACCTGAGCACAGCCACTTCAACCGTGAACGGATTTACGATCGATAATACCCTGGGGACCGGTGGCACCACCATCACGGGGTCCGATCAAAACGATACGATCACGGGCAGTGCTGCCGCCGATATCTTCGTGTTTAACAGCTCGGTCGCGACCAACGGCGTTGACACGATCAATGGGTATACGGCTGGAACGGATAAGATCAACCTCAACGCTTTTGAAACGTTTGGCGGGATGGTGAATCTTGTGGGGGCCACCGATGCGAATACTGCCGGTAAAGTGTTTTATTTATTTGGACAGACGGCAGGCGTAGCTGACTCGACGGCGGCGACCATTGCGGCCATTAACGCCAACGCGACTTGGACGGACACCGCCCTAACAAGCTTATTGGTCATTTCCGATGATAACTCTACCGCCATTTATGAATGGACAGGGAACGCTGCTGCAGATGAGGCCACCGGCGATACGTTCACGCTGATGGGGACGCTTGATGCCGCAATGACGTTGGCTACGGATATCGTTATTGTCTGAGTGTAAGCGGCTTCACAGCCATCGAAATCTGGAATTAATGATTTTTTAACAAAATCATCATGATTTATTAGACTTTAAGGGCTATAAAGTGTAGTTAAATGTGCTGCATTTACATGCACATAATAAAATATTTGGGTTTTGGAAACGATTGTGTCTTTTCATTTAAAGCTTAGGGCTGCGTTATTGGGCGGTGTTTTGTCCTTATCTGTTGTGGGTTCAGCCCAAGCTGAAGGCTTGTCAGAAGCCCTGTCTACGCTTTTGATTGAACACGAACGCATTAAGGCCGCGCAGGCTGACTTAGATGCGGCACGCGCCAATATGGGCGTTGCCGAAGGTGGTTATTTTCCAACCCTCAGTTTGACGGCAAATACAGGTCACGAAACCATTTACACCCGAAACCCAGTTACTGATGCGGCGACCCAGACGGCCCTTCCTCAGCAAGAGGTTGATTTGGGCGTGTCCCAAACGCTTTGGGATTTTGGCGCGACCAAGGCCACCGTAGGCGGTGCCAATTTGGCGATTACTCAGGCCGAAGTTGCCTTGGTCTTGGCAAAACAAACGCTTCTGTTGGACGCTTTGTCGGCGCAGTTGAACTTGGCCAGTGCTGCGCGTGTTTTGGACTATCAGACTCAAAGTGAAACCAGCATTAAGCATCAAACCGAATTGGAAAATGCTCGCGTGCGTCGCGGCTCTGGATTTTCAACGGATGTGTTGCAGGCCAAGACACAATTGGCTGGGGCACAGGCGGCTCGCGTGCGCGCCAGCGGCACCTTGCGTCAATCTGTAAACAGATATCGGGCGTTGTTTCACACCGTGCCCGAAAATTTTTCAACGCTTGAGTTGCCGGCCATTCAGGACAATCTCATTCCTGAAGACGAAAGCACCATTGTTGAAGTGGCTTTGAAAAACAATCCGCAGGTTAGGACCTCTTCGATTTTGGCAGAAATCGCCAATACGGAAATTGATCGCAGTTTTGCCAGTGGTTATCGCCCCGTGATCGCTGCCAGTGCGGACCAAAAATACAAGCGCGATGTGGGTGGGACGATCGGTCATAAGACGGAAACCCTGGTTAAGCTTGAACTGACCTACAGCTTCAATATGGGTTTGACGGCTTCAAGCACATTGGAAGCGTCAAAGTCAGGACATGCTGCCGCCAATAGCCGTTTGAAAGATGCTCGTGATCAAATCGAAGAACAGGCGCGTAACGCTTGGCAAAATTTGCAAACGGCTCGCGATAATGCAGAATTTTTGAACAACCAGGCCAATATTTCAGCTGAGTTTTTAGAACTTGCCCGTAAGGAACGCACGTTGGGTCAGCGTTCATTGATTGATGTTCTGGCTGGTGAAACATCTTTGATCAATGCCCAATCTGCAGCTGATCGTGCTATGACCGATGTGGCGATTGCAAAATTGACAGTTCTTAGTGTCATGGGGCAACTGGACCCTTCCGTGTTACAGTAAGTAATGTTGGCCGGGCCATAAATACCTGGCGCTGTAAACGGAGTTTCGCGTGAACGAACTTATTAGACGCCTGAAAGCCTATCCCTCGGTAACTCTAGAGTTGCTGGGTGCGTCGTTGTTTGCCAATATTTTGGCGCTGGCCTCTTCGTTGTTCGTAATCCAGGTATTGAACCGCTATGTTGCCCATGGCGTGGGGGCAAGTCTTGCAACGTTGGTTGTTGGCGTATTGATTGCCATCGGCTTTGAATTCGCGTTTCGACAAATCCGCCTCACCTTGGCCGATGCCTTGTCCAGACCCTTTGACCGAGCGTATGCAGCACGGGCCTATGACATTTTAACTTGCGCCCGTGGCGATGCCCTGGGGCAATTGTCAGCAGGGCAAAAACGTGAAGCCGCTCAGGCGCCGGATGCTGTGCAACAGGCCTTTAGCGCCCCCAACATGGCGGCCTATTTAGATCTCCCGTTTTCCGCAGTCTTTTTAATCGCACTTATGATGCTCAGCCCGCTCTTGGCTTTGATAGCTGTGGTTTTTGCAGGTATGGCCATCGTCATGGGGTTGATGAATTTAAAGGCCATGCAAGCGCCTACACAGCATATGCAGGGCTGCCTGACCGACCGTCAGGGTCTTCTTGATTCTGCTCTGAGTGATCTCGATACCGTCCGGGCTTTTACCGCTCAAAACTTTCTGCGCAAAAGGTGGTCTCGGGTTTTAGATGCCATGGAAAGTGCGCGCACCGTCCTAGCCAAACGCCAGGGCGGTCAACAAAACATGATTGGCAGCGTTCAAGCGTTGATGTCGACAGCCATCATCGCCGTGGGCGGTATGTTGGTGGTGGCGGGGAATTTGGATGTTGGGTTGTTGATTGGTGCTAATATTTTAGCGGCGCGAACCTTGGGCCCTATTATCCGCATTACCCAGTCGATCGGTCCCATTGCCAAAGCCACCACGGCCACACAATTGATTGAAAATTTTGCCCGGCTGCCGCTGGAACCTGTCGATGGTTCCGCCTTGGGTCTATATAAAGGCACTCTTGAATTTAAGGATGTGGGGTTCGCTTATCCGGGGCAACCCACACCGCTTTTTGAATCGGTGAACTTGAAATTAGAACCTGGTGCGTTGTTTGTTGTGACCGGCGCGAACAGTATGGGCAAAAGCACCTTTGCGCGGTTAATTGTCGGCCTGATGCGCCCGACCCGAGGGCAAGTCTTGGTTGATGGGGTCGACTTGTCCCAAGTGGCCCCAGAGTGGTGGCGTCGACAGATCATTTATTTGCCCCAAGAGCCCGGCTTTATCAACGGTACGGTGCGGGACAATATCTTGGCCTTTAATCCTGACTTGGATGATATGGGCCTCAATAGAGTGATTCGTGAAGCTGGCCTAGAAAGCTATTTTGCTCAATCTCAGCAAGGGTTTGAGACGCGGCTCATTGCCGGTGGGCGTGATCTATCGCTGGGTATTCGCCGTCGTTTGGCGCTGGCGAGAGCCTTGGCAACGGATGGCCAATTGGTCATATTAGATGAACCCACAGAAGGCCTAGACAGCGAAGGGGCGCAGCAAGTCTCCATGGTTATGAATGCCTTGAACAAGCGTGGCTGTACGATCATTGCATTGTCTCATGATCCCAACATCATTAAGGGTGCACCGCACATTTTAGATTTAAACAGTAAGCCCGTTCCTAAACTCATTAGAGCAAAACCCCAACCGGACAAAGACAAGATAGAAGGGGGTGTTGCATGACCTATAAAATCCCTGCACTGGCTATTGAAAAACAGACCCACATGTTTTTGATCGCTCTGGTCGCTATGGTCGTGGCCTTTTTTGTTTGGACAATGGTCGGGCGTCTTGATGTTGTCAGTTTTGCCATGGGCGAGGTGGTGCCGTCCTCGCAAGTTAAATCCGTTCAGCATTTTGAAGGTGGCATTGTTTCTGAGATTCCGGTTCGTGAAGGAGACCGCGTAAAAGCAGGACAGACCCTGATGGTTCTGGAATCCACAGCCAGCGGCGCTGATGTAGATGAACTTGAAGTGCGAATTTCTGCGTTAACGGCCGATGTTGCTCGTCTCAGTGCCGACATGGTCGGGGCAGAAGCAATCGAATTTCCGGGTGGCTTTGTTGAAGTCAATCCTCAGTTGGCGGATCAAGTGACCAAGCTCTTTAATTCTCGCCGTCAGCAATTGGAAAATGACTTAGATGTGCAGCGCTCGTTGGTTAACCAGCGCAAACGCGAAGGTGATGAAATTTCAGCGCGCCTAGCCAACACCCGTGAAAAAGCCAAGTTGTTAAATGAACAAGTCAAAATTAGCGAAGGTCTGCTTAAAGATGACCTGACCAATCGTATGTTGCACCTGAATCTTTTGAAAGAGGCGGCAAACCTCAACGGCATGTTGTCCGAAGATCGGGCGGCGATGGCACGATTGCAGGCGGCGATCGAACAAGAGACCTTAAACCTTGAAGCCATTTCTGGGCGCGCTCGCGTTGAGGCTCGCCAAGCCCTAGACGAAAAGCGCCGCTCTCTTCATGAACTGACCAACCGAAGCCGAAAATTTGCCGACAGCTTTAAACGGTCGACCGTGGTATCGCCCGTTGATGGTGTGGTGATGACGTTACATGTTGTGACCAAGGGCGGGGTCATTCAACCCGGTGGTAAAGTTGCTGATATCGTGCCGATTGGCGATGCCATGGTGGTGGAGGCTAAGTTGCCGCCCAATGATGTGGGTTACGTCCATCCGGGGCAAATCGCCCGCGTAACCTTGGCTTCTAGTGACGGCGCACGGTTTGGTCACCTATCGGGTGAAGTCGTGCACATCAGCCCAGATACGGTCGAAGGCCAGAATGGTGCCACCTATTACAAGGTGCGCATTAAAACCAATACGGATATGTTTGAAACAAAAGGCGAGGTTTATCGCTTGGTCCCTGGGGTACAAGTTATGTGTTCCATCGTGACCGGGTCTCGATCTGTGTTGGAATATATCGCGAAGCCCCTCATGGGGTCTGTTGGAACGGCCCTTCAAGAACGGTAAAGTGATCGGTTAGATCACTTTACGCAATTCAACTAAGAAGCTATCCATTTCTTGGCCCAACACCGAACCCTGACGCGCCAATTCATCGGCTGCCGACAAAACGTCTGATGCCGCATGTCCGGTTTCAGAGGCCCCCTGGGTGACTTCAGTAATGTTGGATGTCACTTCGTTGGTGCCCGTCGCAGCTTGTTCAACGTTGCGGGCGATTTCCTGGGTTGCAGCACCTTGTTCTTCAACAGCAGAGGCAATGGTGGCAGAGGCTTCATCAATCTTGCCAATGGTTTCTGCAATGGTTTGGATCGCTTTCACAGCGTCTTCCGTCGCATGTTGAACGGCGCCGACTTGGACGCTGATTTCTTCGGTTGCTTTGGCGGTTTGGTTGGCCAAGTTTTTGACCTCACTTGCCACCACGGCAAAGCCCTTGCCAGCATCCCCGGCGCGGGCGGCTTCGATGGTCGCGTTCAAGGCCAACAAGTTGGTTTGATCGGCAATGTCGGAAATGAGGTTAATGACTTCACCAATTTTGGCGGCCGAGTCCGCAAGACCTTGAACGTCTTTGCGGCTGCTTTCGGCGTCCGTAACCGCTTTGCGGGCAATTTCAGAAGACTGACTGACCTGACGGCTGATTTCGGAAATAGAACTTGAAAGTTCCTCGGCTGCAGACGCCACCGTTTGCACGTTGGATGAAGCGTCCGTCGCTGCATTGGCAACCACCTTGGCCTTATCACTGGTCAGCGTTGCCGTGCTTTCCATGGTTTGGGCGGTGGCTTGTAATTCGGTCGCGGCCGACGTTACGGTTTGGACGACACCCTTCATTTCGACTTCAAACTTGTCGGCAACGGCGGTGAAATTGTCGACTTTATCGGCCATTATTTCCACGGCTTCATTGACGCGTGTAACACTATCTAAGTAGCTGCCCTTCATGCCAGCTTCAAGGATGGTGCGAAAGTACTCACTGCGGCTGACATATTTCATGGACGCGCGAATTTCGCGCAAGAAGGCTTCACTGATATCCATCATATGATTGAAATTATGTTGAATTTTTGCATCCGCACCGCTGCCTGTAATGCCAATGATACGATGAGACAAGTTACCTTCGCGGGCTTCACCCAAAGAATCAGAAACGTTGGTGACGATGGCCAGAACCTTATCCGTTTTATAGGAAAGAGCTACAAAGACCAAAATGCCAGCGATTAACAATCCCGTAAGGATATAAAGTTGAAGTTCGGCTTGGGCTTTAGCATCGTGTGCAGCCTCGGCCATGCCATCGGTATATTTATGTTCGAAGTCCAAGATGAGTTTGCTCATGGCCACAACTTCATTATTTATTTTTTCTGCGGCCGCATCAAACCCACCCATCATCTTGTTGCCGCCCTCTGGGCCATGGTCAACGTAGGTCTGAGCCATTTTCTTGCCAACTGCATAATAATTAGGAAAGGCTGCGCGCGTAGCATTGAGGCGCTCAATGACGTTGGTGAGATTCAGGGCTTGCGCATGGCCAAGGGCCACATCAACATCTTTATCGAATTTTGCGGCAAATTCAGCCGCCATGTCCAGGCCATCGTTCAAGCCATCAAGGCCACGGGTGGCGGAGATATCCGTTAACCATTGTTGGACCTGTACCACATCCAATTTGATGGTTTCGGCGCTTTCGGCCAGTGGGATGATGTGTTCGTCGGTCATCGAAACTCGGGTGTCGATATCCGCAATTGACGAGGAAAGCTGATAGACCCCCAACATTCCGGTTCCAGCTACCGCTATAAAAATAAAGATGGAAAGGGCAGAAGCCGCTAGTCCTTGGCCTCGGAGAGATTTGAGATCAAACATTTTTGCATCCTACATTTTTGCTGGAACTTTGGTTTTGGCACGATTATTTGGCGTTGATAACCGAGAAAATGAATTTGTCATAGGCCATGTCGGCGTCTTTTAAGATGCCGTTTAACATGGCTGTCGAAGCCTCTAAGCCAGCCTTTCTATCGCTGTGGCGGTCTTCTTCGGCTTTGAGCTTTGCGTACAATGGGATAACGGTCGCAAGGGCACTCTGCGAGGGAACCCGGCGGCTGGAATGATAGCCGACGATATTTCGGCTGCTATCGAAAGTCGGTGTAACGTGGGCAAGTACCCAGTAGTGATCGCCATTTTTTGAACGGTTGACCACATAGGCAAACAACTCGTCGCCCTTTGAAATGGTGTCCCAAAGCAGTTTAAAAATACATCTGGGCATATCGGGGTGGCGCACTTTGCTGTGCGGCTCACCAATACATTCAGCTTCGGTATAGCCCGCCAATTCCAAAAATGTCTGATTGGTATACGTCAAACGGCCCTTGGTATCGGTTTTACTTACGATGATGTCGGAAGAACTGAATGTTCTTGCAACGCCAGTCAGAGATGTATCACGAGCCATGCTGGAACCCTTGTCTGCCGAAATGAAAAACTACGTTTACCTTAAGAAAGGCAATAACCACCTTTAAACAAGTGAGTACGCTACGATCAAAGGTCAATAAAATAAACGAGCGAATCGAGAAATTTATAACCCTAAGTTTTGCTATGTTATAGATTATACGCGGTCAAGCAACTGAAATTTCACAGTACTATAGCCCGTGAATGCGAATGTATTCACGGGCTATAGTACTGATGGCGCCGACGTAATTATGCCAACATCCGAAATGACATGAAAATCGTAGTCATTATGCGGGAAGGAAGCGCTCGCAGAAGACGTTGTCATGGTCGAGACCGATCTCTTTTGCAGCCAGTTCGGTCGCATCAACCAATCCCGGAGGACCACAAAGATAGACTTCGGGCTGGAGTCCTTTGGCAACATCATTCTTTAAGTCTGTGGCAAAGGCATCCACTGGAGATCCGGTGAAGCCGGCCCAAGTTGCGTTGGGTTTCCATACACAGACGATCACGGTGAGGTTGGGGAGAGCCGTTTTTAAGGCTTCAAATTGGTCTAAACAAAACAGATCGTCTTCGGTATTTACACCGAAATACAGCCGGGATTCGTTACTGTCTTGAAATTCGGACATTTGTTGTAACATGGAAAGCATCGGCGCAACCCCGGTTCCGCCGGCAACAAAGCGGCGCGGTTTAAGGCTTCCGGTTTGGACGACAAAGGCACCTTCTGGCCCTTTAACGGCCAATGTGGTGCCGGGCTTCGCGTCGTTATCAAGCCATGTGGAGAATTTGCCCTGGGGCTGAATACGGATCAGAAATTCAAGACGGCCTTCCCAATTCGGGGCATTGGCCAAAGAATAGGCGCGGCGGACGTCGCTACCCGGAATTTCAAGTTCCATGAACTGGCCGGGTTCAAACTGAGGACCCAAGTCGCCATTTTGGTCAGGCAGCAGTTGCAGAACCAAGCGCCGGACAGACCCGCCGATGTCTTCGACCTCAACAATTTCACATGCGCGTTCGGCAACGGGACCAGACGTGATGTGGGCTAAATCAGAGGGGACTTCGATTTCAAGATCGCCTTTGGGGAAGGTGCGACACATCAAGATGCCACCGTCTTCATGGGGGCGTGCGTCTTCTCGGTGAGATTTGAGTTCATAATCGCCACCCTTGCAGGCCCCATGGCAGGCCCCACAGTTGCCTTCCAAACAGCTTGACGGCAAGGTGATGTTTGCTTTTGCGGCCGCCTCGATCAAGTGTTCGTCTTCACCACACTCAAAGGAAATATTTTTGTGATCGCGGGTGGTGAGGTTAACGGTGTGGGTTTTGGTCATGAAAAATCTTCTTAAACGGTGTGAAAAACAAAAAAAGGCCGGAATGGGAAACCCCCATTCCGGCCCTTATATTTGATTTAGCTGGCTTTTTGAAGGATGGATTTCAAATCAGCTTCGGGGGTGGTGTTGGCTTGAATGCCAAACGCTTCGACCAATGTGTCCAACACCACAGGCGTGATGAAGGCTGGAAGCGTAGGTCCAAGACGGACGTTTTTGATATCCAAGGCCAGCAACGTTAGCAGCACGGCGGCCGCTTTTTGCTCGAACCAAGAGACAACCAAAGACAGAGGCAAATCATTAACACCGCACTCAAAGGCATCGGCAAGCGCTGAAGCCACTTTAATGGCCGAATAGCTATCGTTGCATTGGCCCATGTCGAGCAGGCGAGGAATGCCGCCGATATCGCCAAGGTCTTGATCATTGAAACGATACTTGGCACAGCCCAGTGTCAAGATGATGGTGTCTTGAGGCGTTTGAGAGACGAAGTCTGAGTAATAGTTACGTCCCTGTTCGGCCCCGTCACAACCACCAACTAAGAAGAAGTGTTTGATCGCGCCCGCTTTAACGGCATCGATGACTGGGCCTGCGACACCCAGAACAGCATCGCGACCAAAGCCAACGGTGATGGATTTGTCTGCGCCATCTTCGGTGAAGCCAGCCGTGGCTTTGGCGGCCTGAATCAAAGTTGAATAATCGTGGTTTTCAATGTGACGCACGCCAGGCCAACCCACGGGACCAGCGGTAAAGATGCGTGCCCGATAGGACGGTCCGGGTTCAATGATGCAGTTCGATGTCATCAAGATCGGTCCTGGGAAGTTGGCAAATTCTGTCTGTTGATCTTGCCAAGCACCGCCATAATTGCCGACCAAGTGATCGTATTTTTTCAAAGCGGGATAGCCGTGGGCAGGCAGCATTTCGCCATGGGTGTAGACGTTAACGCCGGAATCAACGGTGGCTTCTAACAGGGCGGCTAAGTCAGCCATGTCGTGGCCACTGACCAAGATGGCTTTGCCGGCCTTTGGTGTCACGCGGGCAGCAGATGGTTCTGGAGTCCCGAATTTTCCGGTGTTACCCGCATCCAGCATTTCCATAACACGAAGATTAACAGTACCCAGTTCCAAAGCTTGAGCGACTAATGCGCCAACGTCTGTTGGTTCGTTGGCCAAGAAGGCTAGGGATTTTTCAATGCCCGCATAAACAGCGTCATCTTGTTGGTCCAACATCAAAGCGTGGTAGGCATAAGCACAGACACCTTTGGCACCATAAAGGATCAGCGCGCGCAGTCCGACAATATCTTCACCGACTTCGGCTTCGCCAGCCCGCACAGCCGCAATTTCGGATTGAGCCAAAAGCTCACCAATTTCTGCGGGAATAACCCAGGTCGCGGGGCCCGATGCACTGGATGCTTTATCACCAGCGGCGGCTTTAACCCGGTCGCGAATGACGGAAGCTTCTTGGATCATGGCGGTAAAACGAGCCGCGTTAAAGTTCACGTTGGTTAAGGTTGAAAACATGGATTTTAAAATAAAGGCCGAAGCTTCATTGTCCGCATTGCCGTTTTCACGAGCCAACTGGTTATATTGAGCGATGCCTTTGACAGCGTAGATCAAAAGATCTTGAAGATCGGATGTCTGAGCATCCTTACCACAGTTGCCGCGTTCGGTGCTGCAGCCGACCGATGTGTCGGTCCGCGCCGTCTGTTCACATTGATAACAAAACATTCGTTGAAATCCTCCCAAATGATATCAGACTTGGTGCCTGACTATAGTTGCATTCTTTATACATGTAATGTGAATACATGTTATGTTTAGGCTTCGCAACCCTAAAAAAAAGAATATACTCCGGCCATGCAATTGACATCGTACACAGACTACTCCCTTCGCGCCTTGCTCTTTATCGCAAAGGAGCCGGACCGTTTGGTGACGGTTTCTGAAATAACAGAACACTACGGCGTGTCTCGCAATCATATGGTCAAAGTGGTCCACAATTTAGGCACGCTGGGATTTGTCAAAACGGTGCGCGGGAAATCAGGTGGGGTTCGCTTAGCCCGCAGGCCCGAAGACATTAGAATTTCTGATGTGGTCAAGGAAACTGAGCCACATATGAACATCCAAGAGTGTTTTAATCGAAGCACCAACACCTGCCCGTTGATCGACGATTGTCGTTTGATGGGGGTTCTTTACAAAGCCCGCTCGGGTTTTATGTCGGTTCTTGAACAGTACACGCTGGCCGATATGATGAAGTCGAAATTGGATTAATTCGCATATCGAGATGCTTTGCAATACGGCGGTAAGGTCGCGGCTTTAAAGCCTTTCGTGCCGTACCGAGAAACTGTGACCTTGCCAATAAAATCATCAGAAAGCAATGTGTTGAGCGCGCTTTTGATTTCATCTTCGGCGGCGGCAATCTCATCAACGCGCGCGTCTCGATCTGGGGGCATGGTTTTGCCGAAAGAGACGATGATGCGATCTGTGACGCTGGGTGCTCTGTCGCAAACGGCGGCTCTGATACCATGGCTATCAACATACAGAGTTACAGAATAAAATTTCGCAGGATCCCCGGAGGTTTGTGGCGTGATGGGCCAACGAACGGTTTTCAACCAGATGGCAATGGGGTCCGCCTTGACGTCAGGCTTAGAATTGAATTGATTCGGGTCCATAGGCTGGACGGTGCCATAGGTGTTTTGCGCGAACGGGTCGGTGTTGCCGGTGGGCGCAGGGGGCGGTGAAGATTGCATCATTACATACACCACACTGGCCAAGGCCGTGGCGAGGACGCCAATGATCGGAATCAAAAATTTAGGCTTGAATAACGAGCTTGCGTTTGACCATAAACCCGCCCGCCGATCGATGGCCGCCCCGGCTTTTTTGCGTTCGATAAACACCCGCGCCAATTCGATGCGTTCATTTTTGATTTCGCGCATAAGCACGGCGACATCTTCGTGAATGCGCCCGAGGTCATCTTTATGCGTGGCAACAATTGTACCTAAACGGTGAATGTTTTGTTTGCACAGATCAAGATCATTGCGACGCGTGAACAGCTTTTGAATGATAACCGTCGCTGTCTTTTCGGCCATGGTCGCCGACTGCGTCCGAGACACAAGAGAGATAAAGCCCGTGTTTGGGTCTTCAAATACGGCTTCCCAATCGGTGGTGCCGTCCGAAGTTTTGGGCCAAGAGGCTTTGGATTGATCAGCCATAGTTGAAACTCGCTTGCTAGGGTCTTAGATCAGACAATTACAATGTCATCTTAATGGCAATTAATAAAGTAAGTGTTGATAGGTTTGCACAGGCTTAGATTTATCGATATTGATCTGCTAGATTAAGGCATGGCGGGAATAGACCCGCCGCCCTAGGACTTGGATGCCGTTCGCTATGCAGAGACTTAGCCCCTCTGATTTTTCGTTTACCCCGTTGCTGTCCATGGTGCCGGGCGTTTTGTTGTTGGGCACCTTTAGCATTGATGGATCGGTCTCTGGGGCTGAGGTTTTCCTGAGTGCTTTGGTGGTTGTGGCCGGGGGCGTATGGGCCGGGTTGAAATCGTCGCGGGCTTTGCCGGAAACGGTTGGGCGGGCCGAGGCCGAAACCACAGTGGACACGGCTTTGGCTTCGGCCATTCTAGATGCGCTGCCTGACCCGGTTTTGTTGTTGGACAATCGCCGCCAAGTGATTGCGGCCAATCGGGCGGCAGACGACTTGTTGGGGGATGGGGTGCATGGCCGGGATGTGTGTTTGACGTTGCGCCACCCCGATGCCCAACAGGCGGTTAAGGCGGCCTTGGACGGACGTCCGGTGCGTTCCGATACAGAAATTGTATTCGATTCTTCGATTCGAAGAATATACCAATTGCAAGTGATGGCGGTGCCGAAATCAGCGTCTGTTTCGGTGCGCGCTGTGGTGGCTTTGCATGAGCTTACGGCGCTTAAACATGTTGAAGATATGCGCGCAGATTTTGTTGCCAACGTTAGCCATGAATTGCGGTCGCCACTGTCGTCGCTGACAGGTTTTATCGAAACATTGCAGACCACGGCGAAAGACGACGCCCCCGCGCAAGCACGGTTTCTCACCATCATGGACGGCGAAGCTTGTCGCATGACGCGTTTGATTGACGATTTGTTATCGCTATCGAGAATTGAAGTGAACGAACACATTCGCCCGACTGGACGGGTTCGAATCAACGATATTCTCAAGGCCGTGGTGCAATCCGTTGATAAGCGCGCCACGCAAAAGGGCATGCGTTTAGAAATGCAGGGTCCACAAAATTCAGCCGAAGTGGCGGGGGATGCGGATGAATTGCGTCAAGTGATGCAAAATTTGATCGACAACGCCGTCACCTATGGGGCGGCCAATACGGCGGTTATCATTACAACGCGGCCTTTGGATTATTATGCGGAAACCGGCACGCCAGGCGTTGAGGTTTCTGTGCAAAACTTTGGCGATGGTATTGCTGAAGAACATGTATCGCGTTTGACCGAACGGTTTTACCGTGTCGATAAGGGCCGATCCCGCGCTATGGGGGGGACCGGCTTGGGATTGGCGATTGTCAAACACATCGTGAATCACCACCGTGGGCGATTGTTTATTGACAGCACTGTCGGCCAGGGCAGTACGTTTTCAGTACGCTTGCCGGCGGTAGAGCAGAAATAGCGGCCTAAAAACAACCGTTTGATGGCTGTCATATAACCGTAACATATTCTTCATAAAACAGTCTCCTAAGACGCATAGGTTTCCGGCGTGACATAATGTCATCCCGTTTTTTTTGAACCTGTAGGAGCTAAATTCGATGTTCACGAAGACCCTTGCCGCCGTAACCCTCGCAGGCGTTCTTGTCGCTGGTGCTGCTGATGCCCGTGACCAAATCCGCATTGTTGGATCGTCAACCGTATTCCCATTTTCCACCGTCGTTGCGGAACAGTTTGGTAAAACGACCGCTTTTAAAACCCCAGTTGTTGAGTCCACGGGCTCCGGCGGCGGTTTTAAATTGTTCTGTGCAGGCGCTGGCGACGAAAACCCAGATATCACCAACGCGTCTCGCCGCATCAAAAGCAGCGAAGTTGCAAAGTGTGCAAAGAATGGCATCACCGAAATCACCGAAATCAAAATCGGATATGATGGTATTGCAATCGCCAACTCTAAAAAGGCTAAAAAATTCAATTTGTCGGTTAAAGATCTTTTCTTGGCGTTGGCAAAAGACGTTCCAACCGGTGTGGACGGCAAAACACAGCCAAACCCAAACAAAACATGGCATGACGTTCGCGCAGATTTGCCGAACGTCAAAATCGAAGTTTTGGGTCCTCCGCCAACCTCTGGCACCCGCGATGCGTTTGCGGAATTGGCCATGCAAGGCGGCTGCAAGACTTTCGCTTGGATCAAGGCTCTGAAAAAAGCTGACAAAAAAGCATATAAAACTTTGTGCCACACCGTTCGTGAAGATGGCGCTTATGTCGAAGCTGGCGAAAACGACAATTTGATCGTACAGAAATTGGAAGCCAATCCAAACGCTTTGGGCATCTTTGGTTTCAGCTTCTTGGATCAAAATGCTGATAAAGTTCAAGGATCTTCCGTTAACGGCAATGACGTCAACTTTGAAAACATTGCTAATGGCGCATATCCATTGTCCCGTCCTTTGTTCTTCTACGTAAAGAAAGCACAAGTGGACAAAGTTCCTGGTATCCAAGAATTTGTAACTGAATTCACCTCCAGCAAAGCTTGGGGTGACGAAGGCTACTTGACGGATAAAGGGTTGATCCCAATGCCGAACGCAGAACGCGCTAAATTTAGCGACGATGCTAAAGCACTCGCAAATCTTTCTATGTAAGTTAGATTACTAAAGACTCGGTGGCGGCAAGGAAGACCCTTGTCGTCACCAACTTTATATGGAGATTATGACGTGACACCGTCTGGGCCGAAAAGTTTAAGTGTGGGGCAACCTTCACGAACACTGCAAAAATCCGGAGAAAAGGTGATCAAATGGTTGTTGATCGCAAGTTCCTTGGTAGCCGTTTTGACCACGGTCGGCATTGTCGGGTCGTTATTGTTTGAATCTATTCATTTTTTTAAAGAAGTTCCCCTGACCGATTTCTTGTTTGGTTTGAAGTGGAGCCCACAGACCGCGATGCGCGTGGATCAAGTTGGATCTTCTGGTGCCTTTGGTGCGGTTCCTCTGTTTACGGGTACGCTTTTGATCAGTGCGATTGCCATGGTTGTCGCCGTCCCCATTGGTTTGTTCGCCGCCATATATTTAGCTGAATATGCACATGGTAGCGTGCGCAACTGGATTAAACCCCTGTTGGAAATTTTGGCCGGTATCCCCACCGTTGTTTATGGCTTTTTTGCCGCCCTGGTCTTAGCTCCTTGGTTGCGCGGAGCCGGAGACGCAGCCGGTTTTGAAGTGTCTTCGGAAAGTGCGCTTGCCGCTGGTTTGGTGATGGGCATTATGATTACGCCGTTGATTTCAAGCTTGTCTGACGATGCCATCAACGCCGTTCCGCAAGCGATGCGCGACGGTTCTTTCGGAGTCGGTGCCACCAAATCTGAAACCATTCGCAATGTGGTTCTGCCCGCCGCTTTACCCGGTATCATGGGCGGCATTTTGTTGGCGGCCTCTCGGGCCATTGGTGAAACGATGATTGTTGTGATGGCTGCTGGGTTGGCGGCCAACTTGACGGCGAATCCGTTTGAAGCCGTGACCACTGTGACCGTTCAAATCGTGACCTTATTAACGGGTGACCAGGAATTTGACAGTGCCAAGACCCTATCCGCATTTGCGTTGGGTTTGGTGCTGTTCCTCATCACATTGGTTTTGAACGTTTTGGCCCTGAATATCGTGAAAAAGTATCGTGAACAATATGAATAACCAGAGTACAAATTCCGAACGCATTCAGGCGGGGCTTAAAAAGCGCTATCGCGCGGAAAAACGGTTCCAGTATTATGGAATCACCGCCATCGCCATCGCCATTGCCTTTCTTTTGGTCATGTTTGCAGCGATTGGCATCCGGGGTGTTGGGGCATTCCAGCAAACACATATTGCGCTGACCGTGACCCTTGATGAAGCACATGTGCAAGACAACGACTGGCAGGGGATCGTCAAAGATGGAATGCGCAATGCTTTTCCCGAAGTGACCTCGCGGCGGGATAAAAAGCTTCTGTATATGGTGATGAGTTCCGGGGCAGGCTTCGATTTACAAACCTTGGTTAAAGAAACACCGTCTTTGGTGGGGCAAACCAAAACCGTATGGCTGCCGAGCTCAGATGACATTGATATGCTCATGAAGGGCAGTATCGACCGCACCGTTGCTGCCGATGATCGCCGGGTCAGCGATAAGGAAATTGCCTGGGTCGATCAGTTTATCGCCAAGGACGCCATTGAATTGCATTTCAACAAACGTTTCTTTACCGGCGGCGATTCCCGCGAGCCAGAATTGGCCGGAATTTTGGGTGCAATTATGGGGTCGTTTTATAGTTTGATGGTGTGTTTTATCTTGTCATTCCCATTGGGCATTATGTCGGCCATGTATTTGGAAGAATTTGCAGCGAAAAACAAATGGACCGATTTGGTTGAAGTGAACATCAATAACCTGGCAGCCGTGCCATCCATTGTGTATGGCCTGTTGGGCATGGCGTTGTTTTTAAATATGTTCATATTGCCGCGCTCTGCGCCTTTGGTTGGCGGTATGGTGTTGGCCTTGATGACTTTGCCGACCATTATCATTGCCGCACGTGCCGCGCTTAGGGCCGTCCCGCCGTCCATTCGCGAAGCAGCGCTTGGCATTGGTGCCAGTCCTGTGCAAACGGTTCTTCATCACGTTATGCCCTTGGCTTTGCCGGGCATGTTGACCGGAACGATTCTCGGCATGGCCCGTGCGTTGGGGGAAACAGCCCCGTTGTTGATGATTGGTATGGTGGCCTTTATCGTTGATGTTCCCACGGGCATTATGGACCCGGCCACGGCGTTACCCGTGCAAATCTTTTTGTGGGCAGACTCGCCTGAACGCGCGTTTTCTGAGCGCACGTCAGCGGCCATTATTGTCCTATTGGTTTTTTTAATTACAATGAACATTAGTGCGACGTTGTTGCGCAAAATGTTCGAACGTCGTTGGTAAGGAATACATGCGTTGAACCTCCCTATTCAAACACAGTTGTCTCAGCAAACAGTCTTAAAAGCTGTCAAACCTTCGGGCCATAAAGTTACGGTTCGGAACGTGAATGTTTATTACGGACAGAAAAAAGCGCTGGAAAACGTGAAACTCGACATTCCTGCACAGAAGGTGACGGCTTTGATTGGCCCATCTGGCTGTGGTAAATCGACCTTTTTGCGCTGCATCAATCGGATGAATGATGTGGTGGATGGATGTCGCGTGGAAGGCGAAATCAAGCTTGATGGCGAAGACATATACGCCCGTGGCGTCGACGTGGTTCATTTGCGCGCCCGTGTTGGCATTGTCTTTCAAAAGCCCAACCCGTTTCCCAAATCCATCTACGACAACGTTGCCTATGGACCTAAAATTCATGGACTTGTTAGCAACCGGACCGAGATGGATGAAATCGTTATGACCAGCTTGGAAAAAGCTGGCCTGCTGGCCGAAGTTCAAGATCGTTTAGAGGCGCCGGGCACCAGCCTTTCGGGGGGGCAGCAACAACGCTTGTGTATTGCTCGCGCCATTGCTGTCCAGCCTGAAGTGATTTTGATGGATGAGCCGTGTTCGGCTCTCGACCCCATTGCCACGGCTCGCATCGAAGAACTGATTGATGAGTTGAAAGAAAACTTCACCATCATCATGGTCACGCACTCAATGCAACAAGCTGCGCGTGTTTCACAGAAAACAGCCTTTTTTCACATGGGTGAACTTGTGGAACAAGGCGACACGACAGAAATTTTCACGCGGCCCAAAGATGAACGCACCCAAGCGTACATCACGGGACGTATCGGTTAAGTTAGGGATAACGATGGAACACGACCACATTGTAAGATCATTCGATGATGATTTGGGGCGTTTGGATGCGATCATTGCACAAATGGGCGGCTTGGTTGAACGCCAATTGGCGGATGCCATGCAGGCCCTGGTCAAACGCGATGTCGAATTGGCACAGACGGTCATTGATAACGATGTTCTCATTGATGACTTGGAAACACAGGTTGACCAGCAAACCATAAACATCTTGGCTTTACGCCAGCCCATGGCTGACGATCTGCGTTCGGTGATTGTGGTGTTGAAAATGGCGTCTAATTTGGAACGCATTGGTGACTATGCCAAAAATATTGCCAAACGCGTGCTGATTTTGTCGCACATGGAACCTGTTGGCAACACGTCACAAAGTGTGCAGCGCATGGCTGGTTTGGTTCAGGTTATGATCAAGAATGTTTTGGATGCCTATGGCACTCTTGATATTCATAAAGCTGACGATGTGCGGTTGCGCGACCAAGAGGTTGACCGTATCCACACCAGCCTGTTTCGCGAACTGTTAACCTATATGATGGAAGACCCTCACCACATCACGGCCTGCACCCACCTTTTGTTTGTCTCTAAAAACATTGAACGAATTGGTGATCATGTGACGTCTGTTGCGGAATACGTACACTTCCTCGTGTCGGGTGAAATGCCCGCAGATGAACGTCCTAAAAGAGATTTGTCGAGTCAGACAACGCTTGAATGAGTTTGGAACTTTAATGGATTGCACCGTACTGATCGTTGAAGATGAACCGCCACAAGCGGAGATGTTGTCTTACAACCTTGAATCGGCAGGCTTTCGTACCATGGTCGCCAACAACGGCGAAGAAGGCTTGTCGTTGGCGCGCCAAAATGTTCCCGATGCTATTATTTTAGATTGGATGTTGCCAGGATTGAGCGGTATTGAAGTGTGCCGTCAGTTGCGCAGTGATGCCACCACCCGAGACATCCCCATTTTGATGCTGACCGCGCGCGGAGAAGAAGAGGACCGGGTGCGAGGCATTGAAACTGGGGCCGATGATTATGTGGTTAAGCCCTATAGCCCCCGTGAAGTGGTGGGCCGCATCAAAGGTCTGTTGCGGCGTGCCAACCCCACATTAAGCGCAGAATCAATCGACTATGCGGATATTTCCATGGATTTGATTCAACACAAGGTGAGCCGGGCCGAGCGCAATGTGCATTTGGGACCAATTGAATATAAATTGTTGAAAACGCTCTTGGAAAAACCAGGTCGAGTGTTTTCTAGAGATCGTTTGTTGGACTTGGTCTGGGGCCGTGATGTCTATGTCGAAGACCGCACCGTAGATGTGCATATTCGCCGCCTGCGCAAAGCCTTGAACGAAGATGATGGCCAAGATTTGATTCGCACCGTACGCGGCGAAGGCTACGCCATCGATACCGATAAATAATTTACATGTGAACGTGTGACGGTCGTCATAGTACCGCCTCTTTTTTTTCCTCATGATGGGGACAGTAAAATAGGATTGGAGCAACGTGCCATGGGCACCAAGACACGCACATCTAGATTTGGAAGCAAAGGGGCAAACTTGCGCCCGATGACCTTTGCGGAATCGTTGCTGTCGGGTCGTCCGATGGAACGCGATGTGCAAACCTACACGCCAAAATTAAAGCCGCGTCCAAAAGCACGCTTTGGTACCAAGGGGACCTTGATCGGCCAGCAAAATTTTGAAATTTATGTGGCCGCTCACAAGGAAGGCTGGAAGTTTTGGCGTTAGCTGTGCTGGGAGGCTCAATATAAATTTTCCCATGCCGACATTGGGTGGCCGCCAATTGTGGACGGATATTCGTATCCAAGGTGGATGGCGGGTGCAATGCCATGTTTGGAAGATGCACTGTCGGCTGCTTGATCCCCGAGATTTTTGTCATCACTCTGGCCCCAAGGCAGAAATGCTCAAAGCCTTCGCGCAAAAAATTCAAGACGAACAAATTGCCGCCGCCCGACCTCATGCGGTGGTGCTGATCCATGGCCTGGGGCGTTCGGCGCATAGCCTGGCCGCTTTGGCGAAAGCTCTGAAAGCGGAAGGCTATGAAGTCGTTGGCTTTAATTATGCCAGCAACAAGGCTCCCATCGAAATCCACGCAGCCGCCCTTAATCAACTTATTGAGACGTTTGAGGGTGTCAGCCAAGTTAGCTTTGTTACCCATTCGTTGGGGGGCATCGTATTACGCCAAGCCTTGAATGTTGCCGCACCGTGGCGCGCGCGGATGAAATTGGGCCGGGCGGTGTTGTTGGGGCCACCCAATCAAGGCAGCCAGGTGGCGCGGTTTTTGAACGGTAAAAAATTTAGTGAGGCGTTGTTCGGACCTGCACTTAAGCAATTGGCCGATGCGGAACTGGGAGACAAGTTCCCCTTGCCTCTGTCCTTTGCGACGATTGCAGGCCGGGTCGCGTGGCAGCCTTTTTTAGACGGCGAAAATGATGGGCTGGTCAGCGAAGTCGAAACGCGCCTAGACGGTGCGGCTCATCATTTGACCCTCAAGACGTCTCATGCCTTTATGATGAGCAACACAGACGTTATGGCGAAAACGAGTGCATTTCTTAAAGGTGAACTATGAACGCAGACATGTTGCATCTGATCAAAAGCCGCCGCTTTTTGCCGCTGTTTTTGACCCAGTTGTTGGGGGCCGCCAACGACAATCTGTTTAAAAGTGCCTTGATTATGTTGATCACGTTCGATTTGGCCGACAAGGCAGGCTTGGACGGACCGATCATGGTGACCTTGGCGGCGGGTATTTTTATCGCCCCGTTCTTTTTGTTCAGCGCCACGGCCGGGCAATTGGCCGATTGTTATGACAAGGCGAAACTGGCCCGGGCGACCAAACTTGGGGAAGTGGTTATCATGGGCGGCGCAGCCTTTGCCTTTCTGTCAGAAAACCCCTACGTGCTGATGGCGGTGTTGTTTTTGATGGGCACGCAATCGGCGTTGTTTGGCCCGGTTAAATATTCGATTTTGCCGCAGCATTTGAAACAAGAAGAATTGATTTCCGCCAATGCTATGGTCGGGGCGGGAACGTTCTTGGCAATTTTGGTCGGCACCATTGCCGGGGGCTTGTTGATTTTGCGTCCCGATGGCGTCTTCGTGGTATCTAGTCTGGTGATTTCCGTTGCTGTGTTGGGTTTGGTGGCGAGTGCGTTTATTCCCGCCGCGCCCCCCACCGGGGATGCGGTGCGGATCAATCTTAATATCGCGACTGAGACGGCCAAGATGCTGCGCCATGCCGCCAGTCGTCGTGACGTGTTTTTGTCTATCCTCGGCATTTCTTGGTTTTGGTTGGTGGGGGCTACATTTCTTAGCCAGTTTCCGGCTTTTGCCAAACAGGTGTTGGGCGGGGATGAAAACATCGTGACCCTGTTTTTGGCGGTCTTTTCCATTGGCATCGGTTTGGGATCAATGTTGTGTTCTAAGATCTTAAAAGGGGAAGTCTCGGCTAAGTACGTGCCGTTTGGTGCCATCACCATGACGGCGTTTATGATCGATTTGTATGTTGCCAGCACCCTTGTGGTGTTTGGCCCAGGCACCCAAATCGGAACCTTTCTCACTGATCCGATGGGCTTGCGCATTTTGGCTGATTTGTTGATGGTGGCAATGTCGGGCGGTCTGTTTATCGTGCCGTTGTATGCCATACTGCAAAGCCGTGGCGACGCCGCCCATCGGGCCCGTGATATTGCCGCCAACAACATCTTTAACGCCCTGTTTATGGTCGCCAGCGCGCTGATCATCACGTTTATGTTGGCCAGCGGCATCACCATCCCCGGGGTATTCCTGACCGTTGCCATCGCCAATGCGGTGGTGGCCGTTTACATCTGTAAACTGTTGCCGGATGAATTGATCAAGGCGGCTTTGCGGTGGATTTTCCAACTGGCCTTTCGTGCGGAAATTAAAGGCTTGGATCATTGGGAAAAGGTTGGCGACAAGGCGGTGATCGTGGTCAATCACGTGTCATTTTTGGACGCAGCGTTGTTGGCGGCCTTTTTGCCAGAAAAGCCGCTGTTCGCCATCAACACCCACATTGCGGCGAAGTGGTGGACCAAGCCGTTTTTAAATTTAGTCGAAGCCTTTCCCATGGACCCGACCCAACCGTTGGCGACCAAGGCCCTGATCAAGGCGGTCGATCAAGGGCGCAAGTGTGTGATCTTCCCCGAAGGCCGCATCACCGTAACGGGTGGCTTGATGAAGGTCTACGAAGGTCCGGCGATGATTGCCGACAAGGCCGATGCCGATATCTTACCCGTGCGCATTGACGGGGCCGAATTCACGTATTTTTCGCGCCTCAAAGGCACCGTGCGCCAGCGTCTGTTGCCTAAAATCACCTTGACCATTTTACCCCCGCGTCGTTTGACCATTAACGACGAATTCTTAGGCAAACGCAGGCGCGCTCAAGCCGGGTTAGAGCTTTACGACATCATGAGCGATCTTATTTTTGAATCGCGCCTGCAACGCCAAACGCTGTTTCAAGCCTTGTTGGACTCCTCTGATATCCATGGGGCTTCGACGTTGGTGTTGGAAGACATCAAACGCCAACCGCTCAGTTACGCCAAGACCATCACCAGCGCCATTGCCTTGGGTCGAGCGTTATTGCCGCTGAGCCAAAAGGGCGACCGGGTGGGCGTGTTGTTGCCCAATTCAATGGGCGCTGCGGTGACATTTTTTGCCCTGCAAGCGACCGGACGCGTTCCCGCCATGTTGAACTTTTCGGCGGGTCCCGGTCCGATGACGTCGGCGCTTAAAATCACCCAGGCGGGGGTGGTTCTGACATCGAAAGTCTTTGTCGAAGCGGGCGGGCTTCAGACCACCATCGAAGCCTTAGCCCAACACGCCCACATCATTTATTTGGAAGACATCAAAGCCAACATCAGCGTGGTGAACAAAGTCAGCTCAATGCTGATTGCAAAATTTTTCGCCCACGGTTGGCATCAAGGATTTGTGTCTGATTCGCAAAGCCCCGCAGCGGTGCTGTTCACCTCTGGGTCCGAAGGCATCCCCAAAGGTGTGGTGCTCAGCCATGATAACTTGCTGTCGAACCGCTATCAGTTGACCGCACGCATCGACTTTAACCCGACCGACATCGTCTTTAATGCCCTACCGGTGTTTCATTCGTTTGGTTTGACCAGCGGTTTGTTGTTGCCGATGTTGGCGGGCGTGCGGACCTTTTTGTATCCGTCACCTCTGCATTACCGGATCGTGCCGGAATTGGTTTATGACACCAACGCCACCATTTTGTTTGGCACCGATACCTTCTTGTCCGGCTACGTTCGGGCCGCCAATGCCTATGACTTTTTCAAAGTGCGTTACGTCTGTGCCGGGGCGGAAAAGGTTAAGGCTGAAACGCGCCAAGCCTTTTTCGACAAATTTGGCCTGCGTATTTTAGAAGGTTATGGCGCCACCGAAACCGCCCCGGTGTTGTCGTTTAACACCCCGATGCATTTTAAATCCGGCACAGTTGGCCGTTTGTTGCCGGGCATTCGTTACAAATTAAACACCGTCCCCGGAATCGAAGACGGTGGACAGTTGTGGGTCCGTGGCCCCAACATCATGAAGGGCTATTTCCTAGACGACAATCCGGGCGTCTTGGTGCCGCCCAAAGACGGTTGGTACGACACCGGGGACATTGTGGCGTTTGATGAACATGGCTTTATCACCATCAAAGGTCGGGTCAAACGCTTTGCCAAAATTGCCGGGGAAATGGTGTCGCTGGGGCAAGTCGAAGCCTTGGCCGAGATCGCCTGGCCGGGCCAGCGCCATGCTGCCATCGCGGTTCCAGATGCGAAAAAAGGGGAACAGGTGATCTTGCTCAGCGAAGTCGAAGGGGCGGCGCGGGACAGCCTTTTGAAGGTTGCCAAAGACCAAAGGGTCGCAGAAATTATGGTGCCCAAAAAAGTCAGGACCGTGGCAAAACTGCCCCTGCTGGGGTCCGGCAAAACCGACTATCCCGCCGTCGAAGCCCTTGTGAGGGGGGAGCTTGAGTCCTAAACTTACATATCATGGCATCACACACACACATATGGGGTGAGTTTGAGCGATGGTGTACGGTGCGGGGTTTGCAAGCCTTGCCGGCACACCCGTGGGCGGTTGCGAGCTATTTGCGGTGGGTGGAACGCCGTAAAGACATCGCCGAAGTTCATGAGGTTGTTGACGTGATTGCCCGCCAACATGTGTTGAAAACCGGGCGCGTGCCGACCCGTCATGCGACGGTGAAAAGCACCCTAAAAACCCTTGAACGCCGCGCCTTGGTCAAAGATCAACACGGTGACCTGTTTGACGAAGACGCGCAGTTGGATAAAAAACCCAAGCCCAAGCCCAAGCCCAAGCCCAAGCCCAAGCCCAAGTCGCCCAAGTCGCCCAAGTCGCGCAAGCCAGCAAAGATCGAAGCCGATGCCGTTCGCAAGCGTCACACGTTGAGCACAAAACCCCGCATGGTGAAGCGCCGCCCTAAGCCTGAAGGGTGAACTTTGTAATTTAACTTGACCCAGAGCGGCCCTAACGGCACTTTCCCGCATGATGAGAATTTTTAGACACTATACCGACCTGCCACAAGATGTCCGAGGGTGCGTTGTTGCCATCGGGAACTTTGATGGCGTTCACTTGGGTCATCAAGCGGTGATTAACGAGGCCGGAGCCCTGGCGCGCGTGCTGGGCAAGCCGTGGGCGGTGATGACGTTTGAACCCCATCCGACGAGCGTGTTTAAGCCAGACGGTGAGCCGTTTCGCCTGACCGTGATGCGCAGCAAGTCGCATTTGATTGAAGCCATGGGGGTTGATGATCTTCTGATCCAGCATTTTGATGCAGACTTTGCCAGCTTGTCGGCCGAGGACTTTGTAAATGAGGTCATCGTCAATGGCCTGGGCGCGTCCCATGTGGTGGCGGGATATGATTTTCACTTTGGCAAAAAGCGTCAAGGTGACTGCAAGGCCTTGTTGGCCTTGGGCCACAGCAAAGGATTTGGTTTTACGGCCATTCCTGAAGTTACGGGCGAAGACGGCGAAATTTATTCTTCAACTCAGATTCGCGAATGCCTTAAAACCGGGGACGTCCAAGCGGCGGCGCGTATCTTGGGCCGCGCCTTTGAATTGGAAGGCCGAGTTGAACACGGCGATGCACGGGGCCGCCAGTTGGGCTTTCCCACCGCGAACATTCATTTGCATGATTATCTGCGTCCCGCCACCGGTGTGTACGCCATTCGGGCTGGAATTGACGAAGGGGCTGACACCCGATGGTTTGACGGTGTGGCGAATTTTGGTCGCCGTCCGACGTTTCATAGCGATGATGACATTGTTTTGGAAGCCCATCTCTTTGATTTTGATGGTGATTTATACACAAAACACCTCCGCGTTGAGCTGGTTGAGCGGCTTCGCGATGAACGTAAATTTGACGGTCTTGAAGCCTTAAAAGCACAAATCCTAAAAGATTGTGAGAAAGCTAGAGAAATCCTGGCAAAAGCAGGTTAAAAAGGCCTCTCCTTTTTCATAAAGATTGCGGTAAGCCAAAATCATGAGCCTAGACTATAAAAACACAGTATTTTTGCCCCTGACCGAATTCCCCATGCGCGCTGGATTGCCCGTGCGGGAACCCGAAACGATTAAGCGTTGGCAAGACCTAGATATCTTTGCCCTGCACCGCAAAGCTGGGGTTGGTCGCGAGAAATTTGTGCTCCATGACGGTCCGCCGTATGCCAACGGTCACCTGCACATCGGTCATGCGCTGAACAAAATTCTCAAAGACGTAATTGTGCGCAGCCAGCAAATGTTGGGCAAAGACGCAAACTACGTCCCCGGCTGGGACTGCCACGGCTTGCCCATCGAATGGAAAATCGAAGAAAAATACCGGGCTGCGGGCAAGGACAAAGACGATGTGCCCGTGATCGAATTCCGCAAAGAATGCCGCGACTTCGCCACCCATTGGATCAATGTGCAGCGCGAGGAATTTCAGCGTTTGGGTCTGATCGGCGACTGGGACAACCCCTACGCCACCATGCATTTTGAAGCCGAAGCCTATATCGAAGCGGAACTGGGTAAGTTCCTCATGGACGGCTCTTTGTACAAAGGCGCAAAACCAGTGATGTGGTCGGTGGTGGAAAAGACCGCTTTGGCCGAAGCCGAAGTCGAATACCACGACCAGTCTTCGCAAACCCTTCACGTGCGGTTCCCCGTCGCCCAAGCCCCCATCGCGGAAATGGACGGTGCCTCTGTGGTCATTTGGACCACCACGCCGTGGACCATCCCCGCCAACCGCGCCGTGGCGTATGGCGATTTCGATTATGGCGTTTATGAAGTCAAAACCGTGGGCGAAGACAGCACCGCCGTCGTTGGTGAAAAACTGATCGTGGCCGAAGGCTTGGCCGAACAGGTGGCCGAAGACGCCGCCATTACGGACTGGACCAAGATTGCCAGCCACTCAGGCCTGGACGGCGTGGTGTGTAAACATCCGTTTGCAGGTCATGGCTATGAATTTGAGGTGCGTGCGCTGAAAGGTGATTTTGTCACCTTGGAAGCCGGCACCGGGATCGTCCATATTGCGCCAAGCCATGGCCAAGACGATTGGGAATTGGGCATGAAACACGGTATTCCGTCGCCCAATACCGTAAACGATGACGGAACCTATACCGCCGAAGTGCCGATGTTTGAAGGTGTTCCGGTTCTGATTTTCGACGAAAAGAAAAAGAAAACCCGCTTCCCGGCCAACAAGGCTGTGACGGAAAAATTGATCGAGTTGGGCGGCCTTCTGGCAAGCCACAGGATCGAACACAGTTATCCACATTCGTGGCGCTCGAAAGCCCCGGTGATTTTCCGCAACACGCCGCAGTGGTTTATTTCTATGGAAGCGACGAAGCTCCGGGAAAAGGCCTTAAACGCCATTAATGACACGCGGTTCGTTCCCGCAAAGGGCCGCACGCGGCTTGAGTCTATGGTCTCGGACCGCCCCGATTGGTGCGTGTCGCGCCAGCGTGCGTGGGGTGTGCCCATCGCGGTGTTCGTCAACAAAACCACGGGCGAGCCATTGCGCGACCAAGCCGTGGTGGACCGTATCGTCGAAATCTTTAAGGTTGAGGGCGCAGACGCTTGGTTTGTGCGCGATCCGCAAGATTTCTTAGGCGATGCCTATAAGTCCGAAGATTTTGATCAAGTCACCGATATTTTGGACGTGTGGTTTGATTCCGGCTGTACCCATAGTTTTGTGTTGGAACAACGCCCAGACCTAAAATGGCCCGCAGACCTGTACCTAGAAGGGTCCGACCAACATCGCGGTTGGTTCCAAAGTTCACTTTTGGAAAGCTGCGGCACGCGGGGGCGCGCGCCTTATGACGCGGTGCTGACCCATGGCTTCATCTTGGACAATCGCGGCGATAAAATGTCGAAGTCTGTTGGCAATACCATTACGCCCAAGGATGTAGAAGAAAAGTACGGCGCGGATATTTTGCGCCTGTGGGTGGTGGGGTCCGATTACACCAATGACCTGCCGTTCGGCGAAGATATCCTCAAGCAGAACGCAGACGTTTATCGGCGCTTGCGCAATACGCTGCGCTTTTTGCTGGGCAACTTAGACGGCTTTACAGATATGGAACGCCTTGATTTCGCGCAGATGCCGGAACTGGAACGTTCCGTCCTGCATCGGTTATGGGAACTGGACGCAAAGGTTCGCAAGGCCAGCGATGATTATCAATTTCACGCCCTGTTCACCGAGCTGCACAATTTCTGTACCGTTGAATTGAGCGCGTACTATTTCGATATTCGTAAAGACACGCTGTACTGTGAACGCGCCGATTCAACCTTGCGCCGCGCAAGTCGTACGGTGCTGGACGAAGTGTTCAATTGCCTCACCGCATGGTTTGCACCGTTTATATGCTTTACGGCGGAAGAGGCTTGGCTGTCACGCTTCCCAGACTCTGACAGTGTGCATCTGCGCCTGTTCCCCGACGTACCCGCCGAATGGCAGAACGATGCGCTGGCCGCCAAGTGGGCCAAGGTGCGCGATTTGCGCCGTGTGGTCACGGGGGCTTTGGAAATCGAACGCGCAGAAAAGCGCATCGGGTCGTCTTTGCACGCCGCCCCCAAGGTTTACGTCACGGCCGAATACGTGGCAGCCCTGAACGGCGTTGATCTGGCGGAAATCGCGATTACGTCGAACGCCGAACTGATTGAAGGCGAGGCTCCAAAAGGGGCCTTCACGCTGCCTGATGTTGAAGGTGTGGGCGTGGTGCCTGAGGCTGCCGAAGGTGAAAAGTGCGAACGCTGTTGGAAGGTCTGTGATGATATTGGTGCCAATGCAGATCACCCCACCGTCTGTGGTCGATGTGCGGACGCGGTGGACCATATGCCAAAAAGCGTCAGTTCATGAACGGTCCGATCACATCTTTGACGCGCTTGGGCTGGGGCTTGGCGGCGGTGGTTTTTGTCTTAGACCAAGCCAGTAAATGGTTGGTTTTAGAGCTGTTTTCTGACAGTCCCCGCATGATCGAAGTGCTGCCTTTTTTTAATTTGGTCCTGGCCTGGAATCGGGGGATTAGCTTTGGCATGTTTGGCGGTCTTGGGGATTGGGGGCCGTGGATTTTAGTCGGCGTTGCGCTCGTTATTTGTGTGATTCTCGCCCTGTGGCTGGCCAAGGCCGAAAACCGTTTTACCGCCGTAAGTCTTGGTCTTATTATCGGTGGCGCCGTTGGTAACATTGTCGATCGGGTCCGATTTCACGCCGTTGTCGACTTTTTGGACGTCCATGCATTCGGCTATCATTGGCCGGCTTTTAACGTTGCGGATTCCGCCATTTGCATAGGGGCTGTAATTTTGATATTGGACTCCTTGTTTTTTAACGTTGAAAAGCCTAAATTAGACACATGAATAATAAGGTAACCCTTTTTGTCCTCATTGCTGCTGCGCTGTCCCTTTCAGCGTGTTCGGGCGTGAGCAAGGCGCTGACCCAGACCAAGGCCACGCCTGATGAGTTCGCGGTCTATACCCGCGCGCCCCTGACAATGCCGCCAGATTATGGCGTCCGGCCAAAACCGGGCGGTAAGGATGAAGCAAGTTCTCTATCGGGCAGCCCACAAGAAACCGCGCGGCGCGTTTTGCTCAATAACAGTTCACAAACAATTGAACCTGTTCGGGCCGCAACGCCGGGAACCACAGCGCTTTTGACCCGTGCCGGGGTATCCAAGGCAGAACCCGACATCCGTCAGGTGATTAACCGTGAAACCACGGCTTATGCAGAAGAAGATAAAAGCGTTATTGATAATATGCTGTTTTGGAGAACGAACCAGACGGGTACCATTGTGAACGCGGATGAAGAAACCAAGCGAATTCAAGAAAGCCAAGCGTTGGGCCAGCCCGTTAACGAAGGCACCACACCAGAAATTAAAGCGAAGTCCAAAGCGCCCCTAGAAGGCATGTTTGACGGCTTGTTTAAATAGCGGACGGCGCGCTTATTTAGGGTCGGTTTTCCGGCCCTTTTTTTATGTCCATCTTTATGCCCCAATTCAGATATAGAAATTGCTCATGATGAAAATTATTTTCTCGCTGTGTGTCGCCGTTCTGTTCGTCCTTGCCCCAACGGGCGTATGGGCAGCGGTTTTTAACCCGCAAACCTTCACCTTGAAAAATGGCATGCAGGTGGTGGTTCTGCCCAATCACCGCGCGCCCGTGGTGTTGCATATGGTGTGGTACAAGGCGGGGTCCGTGGACGAGCCAAAGGGTAAGTCCGGGATTGCGCACTTGTTGGAACACCTGATGTTCAAGGGGACACACAAAAACCCTGACGGTGAATTTTCCAAACGCCTTGCCCAACATGGCGGTCAAGAAAATGCCTTTACCTCCCTTGATTATACCGGTTACCACCAAACCATCGCCTCGGATCGTTTGGAAATGGTCATGGCCTTAGAAGCCGATCGCATGAGCAATTTGGTTCTAGCAGCCAGCGATGTCGAAACCGAACGCAACGTGGTTCTTGAAGAACGCAATTCGCGCATCGAAAACAACCCCGGTGCAAAGCTGCGCGAACTGGCCAATCAAACCTTGTATCCCCAAGATCATCCCTATGGTCGGCCCATCATTGGCTGGCGAGATGAATTGGCCGCGCTCACCCGTGAAGATGCCCTGGCTTTTTATCAGGCCAATTACGCCCCAGATAATGCTGTTTTGGTGATTGCTGGCGACGTTATGGTTGATCAAGTGAAACGCTTGGCAAAAAAATATTATGGAACCCTTAAAGCTCATCAAGTTCAGCCCCGCCGGAATATGCTGACCACGGCCCCCATCAAAGGCGGCGAAACGGTTTATAAAGATGCGCGCGTGCGTCAACCTGTGTGGACGAAATCGGTGATCCAGCCTTCTCTTGCCAAGGGGCCGGTCAAGCGGGTTGCGGCCTTAGAAGTCCTCAGCGAAATTTTAGGCGCTGGTGGGACCTCACGGCTTTATAAAAAACTGGTGATCGAAACGGCTGATGCGGTGAGCACCGGGACTTATTACAATTCAAATGCGCGAGGGGATGGTAAATTCATCTTTTACGCCAGCCCGCGCCCAGGGGTCAAATTAGACGTGTTAGCCGCCGCAGTGCGCACCGAATCCCAAAGAATGGTGGATCAAGGCTTAGAGGCGGGAGAGTTGGACCGTGTCAAAACCCGCATGTTGTCCACCGCGATTTTTGCGCGCGATGAAATGAAAACGGGGGCGTATACCATAGGCTCGGCTTTGGCCGCAGGGCACAGCATTGCCGATGTCGAGGACTGGCCCGAGCGCATTTCCAATGTCACTGAACAAGACGTTTTAGAGGCTCTAAAGGCGGTCTTATCCGAGCCGCGCCAAATCACCACAAAGCTGATGTCTGACGATCCCAAACCGGGAGACGGCTCATGAATGCTTTGAAATCCCTGTTGGTGATTTTTGTTAGCGTGATGCCATTTGCGGCCCATGCGGTTGACGTTGAACGGGTTGTCAGTCCTGGCGGGATTGAGGCTTGGTTGGTACAAGACCATGCCAACCCTTTGGTGTCGATGCAATTTGAGTTTGCCGGCGGTGCTGCACTTGATCCCAAGGGCAAAAATGGGTTGGCCAATTTAGCCGCCAGCACCATGGACGAAGGGGCGGGAAGCTTAGATAGCCAAGCGTTCCAACAACGGCTTAAAGACCAATCCATTCAGCTGAGCTTTAGCGCCAGCCTGGATCGTTTTTCGGGGCAATTCAAAACGCTCAAAATTCACGAAGACGAAGCTTTTAACCTGTTGCATTCCGCGCTCGTCAAACCGCGTTTTGACGCCGAGCCTATCGATCGGCTGAAAAGACAAATTGTATCGGGCATTCGCAGCGATAGCGAAAGCCCAGGCGTGGTTGCGTATCATGCGTTGTTTGCGGGGTTCTTCAAAGATCACGGATACGCGCGGCGTACCAAAGGCACGGTGGAAAGCGTCGAGGCCATCAATCGTGGTGATCTTAAGGAGTTTGTCAAAACCCGCATCGCGCGCCAAAATCTGAAAATTGGTGTGGTTGGCGATATTACGCCCGCGCGTTTGGCCGAACTTTTGGACAAAACGTTTTTAGCCTTGCCGCTGACCCCTGGCCCAGCCCAGGCCTTGGACATCAAAGCCGATGCCCAAGGGCGATTGCTGGTTATCGATAAGGATGTGGTGCAAAGCACCATAGCCTTTGGTCATGCTGGTCCGAAACGCAAGGATTCTGATTTTTATGCGGCCTTGGTTTTGAACCATATTTTGGGCGGCGGCAGCTTTACGTCACGTTTATATACCGAAGTGCGGGAAAAGCGCGGCCTGGCTTACAGTGTCGGCACCAGCCTTTATCCATTGATCCACAGCGCCATGATCGTCGGCAGGGCAGGCACGGAAAATGCGCGGGTGGCTGAAACCATAGACATCATCCGGGCCCAATGGAAACGATTGGCCAATGGCGACTTAGGCCAAGAAGAACTTAGCCATGCAAAGACGTATCTGACCGGATCGTTCCCGTTAAAATTCACCTCGACGGATGCGATTGCGGGAACCTTGGTGGGGATGCAGACCTATGACTTAGGTCTTGATTATTTGGATCAGCGCAACAGCTATATCGATCAGGTCACCTTGAAAGCCGTACAACGGGTGGCGCAAAAATATTTAGATGCGGACATGCTGGACATTGTTGTGGTCGGCAAACCCCAAGGCGTTGTGTCAAAGCCATAAGCCGGGGTATCGTTAAGCTGAGATTTAGCGATTCGCATTTAATAGGCTAACACCGATGGTTCTGCGCCGACTTCCCGAAACTCTGGTCAATCAAATCGCCGCTGGTGAAGTGGTGGAGCGTCCGGCGTCTGCGCTTAAAGAACTGGTGGAAAACAGCCTGGATGCGGGGGCCAAATCCATCGACATTCAGTTGCGCGAGGGTGGTCGGACCTTGATCGCGGTGACCGACGATGGCTGTGGCATGAGCGCCGAAGACCTCACGTTATGCGTTGAACGTCACGCCACCTCGAAATTGCCAGATGATGATTTGGTGCACATTAAGTCATTAGGCTTTCGCGGCGAAGCCTTGCCGTCCATCGGCGCGGTTGCCCGGTTGTCGATCACGTCGCGGGCGACGGGGTCTGAAAATGCCTGGATGTTGCGGGTCGAAGGCGGAAAAATGTTTGAAGTCGAACCGGCCGCTCACCCCCAAGGCACACGAATTGAAGTTCGCGATCTGTTTTTTGCCACCCCGGCACGGCTGAAATTTTTGAAATCACCGCGCACCGAACTGACCCACGCGGTGGAAATGGTCAACCGTTTAGCTATGGCTCATCCCAGTGTGGCTTTTATCTTGTCGGATGAAAAGCGCACGGTGCTGCGTTTGAACCCGGCCCAAGGCGATCTGTTTGCCCAGCGCTTAGACCGATTGGCGGCCGTGATGGGGCGGGAATTTTTTGATAATTCCATTCCCGTCGAAGCCGAACGCGAAGGGGTGCGTTTAAGCGGCTACATCGGCTTGCCCACATTGAACCGGGGCAACGCCAATCACCAATATATGTTCGTCAATGGACGGCCCGTGCGCGATAAGTTGTTTTATGGCGCGTTGCGCGGTGCTTATCGGGATTTCTTGGCTTCAGACCGCTATCCGTATGTGGCGTTGTACTTAGATCTTGCCCCCGAAACTGTGGACGTCAATGTTCATCCAGCGAAAACCGAAGTGCGGTTTTGCGATCCCGGACTGGTGCGCGGCTTGATCGTTGGGGCCTTGAAGCATGCCTTGGCCGATGCCGGACACCGGGCGTCGACAACGGTGTCGGATGCGGCGTTGGGGGCGGTGCAGGGTCAACATTCAAGTTATAACCATCAACTGCAATCTCGGCCCTTTTCCCAAGGCGGGGGCGTTCCACAAGGCTTGGCAGATCGGTCTGCTGCCTTTCAGGCGCCGTTTGGTGATTTTGATCAAGCCCCAACGGCGCGCCATGAAGAGGCCGAAATTGAACCGGGGGAAGATTTCCCGTTGGGTGTGGCCCGCGCTCAATTGCATGAAACTTATATCGTCGCGCAAACGGCTGACGGCATCGTTATTGTTGATCAGCACGCCGCCCATGAACGTCTTGTCTATGAGCGCATGAAGGCAGACATAAGCCAAGGCACCATTGCCAGACAAGGGTTGTTGTTGCCGGAAGTGGTGGATTTGGATGAAGGGTCAGCCCAGCGCATCGCGGCGCGGGTGGACGAGTTTGCCGCCCTTGGTCTGGTCTTAGAACCTTTTGGCGAAGGGGCCATCGTGGTGCGTGAAACGCCGGCTATGTTGGGCAATGTGGACGTTCATAAACTCATTCGTGATTTGGCCGATGATTTGGCCCAATGGGGCGAGGCGATCACCTTGGATGAAAAGCTTGGTGACGTGGCGGCGACCATGGCGTGCCATGGCAGTGTGCGGGCCGGGCGGCGTTTGCAAGGGGCCGAGATGAATGCCTTGCTGCGGCAAATGGAATCCACCCCCCATTCCGGACAGTGCAATCATGGCCGTCCAACCTATGTGGAATTGAAATTGGCCGATATTGAAAAGCTGTTTGGCCGTCGTTAAGCGGTGTAGATCAAAAACACGGCTCGCGCCGCCCCGTACATTTTTTCTTTATGCACGGTAAAGCCTTTGGGCAAGGTCAGCTGTTCGGCTTTGGCGACTTCGACCATCAAGACGCATTCGTCTTTCAGCCATCCGCCTGTGGCTAAGGTTTCGAGCGCGGGTGTGCTTAAATCTTGATTGTAGGGCGCGTCTAAAAAGACATAGTCACAGGCCAGCCTTGCTTCGCCTAAGGCGGTTGCTTTTGTTTGCACTTGAGTTGAATTCGCGTTTTCCCCCAACGCCAAAATATTATCGCGCAAGGTGCGTATGGCGAGGGCGTCGCTTTCAACGAAGGTGCAGTGCGCGGCCCCGCGTGAAAGGGCTTCCAATCCCAAAGCTCCGGTCCCGGAAAAAACGTCCAGAACTTGGGCGCCGCGCAATCCAGGACCCGGTACACCGTGGTCTAGAACATTGAAAATAGCTTCGCGGGCGCGGTCGGACGTGGGACGCGTGTCTTGGCCTTTGGGGGCCATTAGCGGGCGGCCCTTATGTTTGCCCGACACAATCCGCATCAGCGTTTCTTTCTGGGCTTTGGAACGGGTTTTGGTTTTCTGGAATTGCGCGGCTTTTTCGGTTTGGCATTGGGTTTGGCTTTGGCTTTGGCCCAACCTTTTTGCGATTTGTTGATATCAATGCCGCTGTCTTCGGCGACTCGCGCGTATTTTCCACCCAACTGTTCAATCAATTGACGGCGGGGAATTTCCATCACTTCTTCGCGTTTCAAATCACCCAAACGGAACGGGCCAAAGGCGGTGCGGACCAGGCGGTTTACGTGCAGTTCCAAATAGCGCATGACTTGGCGAATTTCGCGGTTTTTGCCTTCGGTGATGGACACGATCAGCCAGGCGTTGCGTCCGGTTTTCTTTTCGATTTTGGCGTCAACCGGGCCGTAATGAATGCCTTCGACGGTGCAACCGTCTTTGATGGTGTCGAGCTTTTCTTGGGTCACGAAGCCAAAGACGCGGACCCGGTAAGTGCGTACCCACGCGGCTTGCGGCAATTCCAATTCGCGCGATAGACCGCCATCATTGGTCAGCAACAACAAGCCTTCGGAATTCATATCCAACCGACCAACCGATACCACCCGGCCCAAAGATTCGGGCAAATGGTCAAACACCGTGGGGCGGCCGTCTTCATCCTTGTGCGTTGTTACCAGACCTGCGGGTTTGTGATACAGCCACAGTTTGGGTTCGACGTACGCGGGCAACGCCTTGCCATCGACCTTGACCCGCGAGGGGTCGTGGATGATTGTGGCGGGCGTGTCAATCACGACACCGTCCACTTGCACGCGGTGTTCGGCAATCCAGCGTTCGGCATCACGCCTGGAACACAGGCCAGCACGGGCCATCAGTTTGGCAATGCGGTCACCTTTGGGTTTTTCTTCGGTTTCTTTTGCGCTCGGGTCGTCAAAATTTTCAGGTTCAGATGTCATCGGTTTCACGTTTAAGAGTGTATTCGCGGGCCGCTTCTACGAAGGCCGCGAAGATGCGGGTATCAGCATCGGTAATTTCAAATTCAGGGTGCCACTGTACGCCCAAACAAAACGACAAATTTGTAGCTTCAATGCCTTCGACAACACCGTCTGGCGCCTGAGCGTTGATCTTTACACCACCATGTTCGCTGCGTACAGCTTGATGGTGTGCACTGTTGACTTGAATGTGGGTGTGACCAACGATGTCATGCAGCAACGTGCCTTCGACAATCTGTACATCATGGCCCACTTCATCGCGAGGATTGGGTTGTTCATGGGCCAAGGCGTTTGGAAATTCGTCGGGGATGTGTTGGATCAGCTTGCCGCCCAACGCCACATGCAACAATTGTTGGCCGCCACAAATGCCCAAGATCGGCAGGTCGCGTTTCAGAGCCCCTTGCAAAATGGACATTTCAAATTGTGTTCGGTCGTCTTTGGTCGAGACCGTTTCATGAACACCGTCATCGCCATATATTGAGGGGTGAATGTCAAAATTCCCGCCGGGGATCAGTAAACCGTCGATGTCGTCTTCATAGATGTGCAGCAGATCCATTTCCACCGGTAACAACAACGGCAACCCGCCGGCATTGGCAACGGCGGTGATGTAATTGCGGCGCACAGCGTACCACGGGAATTTGGAATATTCCCCATCGCCGCCCGTTTCGCTGTCTAACACAATGCCGATGATCGGCGTGATAAGGTCTATGGTCATGGGGTGAGTCTAAAGGGCAAGTGGGGTGACGGCAAGACATCTTGACGCAAAGCTTCGGACAACGCACTGTTGGGGCCATGAACGATTATATGGATATGGCCTTGGTTGAAGCTAAGGCGGCGGCCCTGCGCGGGGAAGTTCCGGTCGGGTGCGTTTTGGTGAACGGTGAAACGGGGGCCGTTTTGGCGCGTACCGGGAACCGCACCGAAGAGCTCAAAGACCCCACCGCCCACGCCGAACTGTTGGCAATCCGCGAAGCGTCGGCGGCCCTCGACTCAACCCGGCTTTCGGGCTGCGACCTTTATGTCACCTTAGAACCGTGCGCCATGTGCGCCACCGCGATTTCATTCGCCCGCATCCGCCGTCTGTATTTTGGCGCCTATGATGCCAAAATGGGCGGCGTTGAACACGGCCCCAAAACCTTCAGCCAACCCACCTGCCACCACGCCCCCGAAGTCTACGGCGGCCTTAATGAGGCAGCGGCGGCTGAGCTGCTGAAAGATTTTTTTAAAACCAAACGCTGAGACGTTCCGAGAGCCATATCAACAGCAGGCATTGCACTGGGATTTTGTTACTGACAGCTCTTAATGACTGGTTGGGCCCCTGAGGAAACCTTTTATTTTATGATTTTCCACACAAGCTATAAAATCAATATATGATATTTTCATAATCATGATGAGAAGACCGAACAATATTTTTTTACCAAAAAACTTGAATGAAGGTAGCTTGTATGGGGGGACGAAACGAAACCGATTCCACAAAAATGCTTTTAAAAGAAGCAAGCGAACATCTGAAAAATTCGCGATTTCCTCAAGCAGAACAGTTAATTCGCCAAGTTCTGCAGTTTCATCCGGAAAACCATGAAGCGTTAAATATGTTGGGCTGCATCGCTTTAAATTGCGGGCACATTGCTCAAGCTATTGAAGTTTTAACGCGCGCAATTGAGCTGGATGACAGAGAGGCAGAATACCATTGCAACCTAGGCGTTGCACTGCTCAATGCCAACCAGGGTGACAAAGGTGAAGATGAACTGAGGATTAGCTTAAAGTTAAGACCGAACAATCCCATTGCGCACCTCAACCTTGGTCTTCGAGCTTTGCAATCGGGACGTTTTGAAGACGCCAAAAAACTCTTAGTAAAAGCAACGAAGAAAATGCCACAAAACCTTACGGCGTTGAATGGTTTGGGGATTGCTAATTTAAAATGTGGCAAACCCGTAAAAGCCAAACAACAATTTAGGGCCATCCTTAAGCTTCAACCAGACCACCTAGAGGCCGGGGTCAACCTCGCAGGGCTATTAACAGAAACAGGTGAATTCGACCAAGCAATCGATCTATATAAGAAGTTGATTTCCTTACACCCTGACAAGGCCCGCCTTAACTTTAACCTCGGGCTGGCACTCCAGAAATCGCACCAAGAATTAGATGCGATTGAGGCTTATGAACATGCACTCCTAATCGATCCTTTGTTGGTAGATGCACATGTAAATATCTCAAATATTTTAATGAATAGGGGTAAATTAGATGCGGCCATAAAGCACATTCAGGCTGCAAAAAGCCTAAAACCTGAGGATGTGCATATTTTAATTAATGAAGCAAGGCTGCTGCGTATTTCGGGGCATTCGGACGATGCTTTCTTTGCATGTGATAAAATTCTATCACTTGAACCCGACAATAGAAAAGCTCAATTCATCCGCATGGCTACACATCAAGACTGTGGCAACTTTGATCAGTCCCGAATGCTTGCACAGCAGATGTTGGATAAGAACCCCAATGACGTTTCTGTTCTCTTTTCCTTATCGACAGACAAGAATTTTGTACATAGCGACCCACAAATCGAGTGCCTCAAAGAGGTTGCTAAAAATGAGCAGGCCAATACTGATGAGATCGTAATCTCAAATTTTGTGTTAGGTGATATTTATGCAGCTCGACATGAATATAGTGAGGCTTTTAATTTTTACAAACGTGGAAATTATCTGCGTGATATCGGTATGAATTGGTCAGATAGAGGTGAGAATAGTCTGTTTGATGGGTTGGTGAAAACATTCACGAAAGACATTTTTAAAACACCGCAATCCGTAGCCACAGAAAGTGCTCGCCCAATCTTTATCGTTGGTATGCCGCGTTCTGGTTCGACTTTGGTGGAACAGATCCTTGCCTCGCACCCAGATGTTGTCGCTGGTGGAGAGTTAGAGTTTTTTGATGATATCTCTGAATCTTTACCGCGCATGGTTCAAGGCTCTTTATCTTACCCAAACTGTGCTGTTGACCTTGATGTCGACACCAGAGAATCCCTGGCCTTACAATACCTTGATTGTCTGAAGGAGGTGTCCAAAACGGCTGCTCGTGTTACGGATAAGATGCCCAATAACTATCTTCACTTAGGCTTAATTGCTTTATTATTTCCCAATGCGCGCATCATATATTGCCGTCGCCATGCAATGGCGACGTGTTTTTCGATTTACCAACATGATTTTGTAGGTTCTCACCCTTATGCATATGATTTAAAAAAACTTGGGCAGAGATATTGCAACCATGAACGTCTTATGAGCCATTGGCGTGATGTCCTGCCAATGCCAATTTTAGAAGTTGTGTATGAAGATTTGGTCCAAGACCAGGGTAACCAAAGCCGTCGAATTTTAGATTTTTGCGATCTTGAATGGGACGATCGCGTGCTTAACTTTTACGAAACAACACGTGCTGTCCAAACCGCCAGCACATGGCAGGTGCGTCAACCTATATACACTTCATCATTGGCAAATTGGTCAAATTACGCAGAGTTTCTAAATCAACTTAAAGAGTCTCTTGACTGCCAATGATGCACTTTTAAACAGTGTTTGTGGGCGTCTCAAAGTCCGTTCTTGATTAGCCCGGCCGCCTTTCTGCTTCCCACCTAAACCTTTGCCACCTCAATGGAATTTTGCAGGGTTCGGATTGGGGCTCCGACGGGGTAGTCGAAACGGACCTGAAAGGTTTCCCCAGCGCTTGCGAGCACAGGTTTTTTGAGCGGTAAAATTAGGTTTTGGTTGTTCCAGTTGATGGAGCCACCGAGGTTGGGCGCAACGCTTAGGAGGTTTTTGGTGGTGAAGCGCAAGGCGTTGAACGTGCCATTGACCTCAATGTCGAGCTGATCTTTAAACGCCATCGCCAGGGAAAAGTCATCTTGATAATCCACCACACAGTAAGGCTTGGCTTCCCCCAACGTCCTTGATCGAGCGGATGGAATGTTTGGCGATTCAAAAAGACAGACCGGGGCTTGAAAACCTTGGAAGGAAAAGTCGGCGCACACAGGTTCGACACTGAGAACCGTCGCAAACGGCACAAACACAGGCATTTTGTCGCCAAATTTTTCGCGGTAACGGGTTTTGAACGATTGGATGATTTCCAGCTGCTTTTCGCGCAACAACGCCGCATGTAACATTTCACAAATAACCACATCGACCGGTTCTGGCGGCAGGTAGGTGAGAGCATCGGCTTGAATGAATTCGACTTTATCTTGGCAGCCGTTTTGTTCCACCAACGCCTTGGCATGTTCAACCAGTTCGGGGAGCCGTTCGACGCTGTAGACACGGGCTGCTTTTTGCGCGGCGAAAAATGAAATGGCACCCGTTCCAGACCCCAGTTCTAAGACGGTTCCATCCTCTGGCACCACAATGTCGAGCGCGGCTTTAAACCCCGCCATGCGCACGTCGTCCGCCAGCATCTGGTAATGATAATGAATGGGAATGTACTGACCGAGCTGGTCGTCGTCTTTGACAGGGGAACCCAGATGATCGAGCATGAACTCAGCGCCTTTAGTGTCCACTGATCTTGGAATGCAAAGGCCGCGTTTCTTCAAACAGTTTTAGCTGTTCATCGGAAGCCTTGGCCTGATGGTTGGCTTTCCAATCCGCATACGTCATGCCATAAACTTGCAGGATGGCCTCGTCTTTGGACAGGTCGACGTCTTGGTCGTCGGCGGCTTTGAGCAGCCATTTATATAGGCAATTGCGGCAAAACCCGGCCAAGTTCATCAGGTCGATGTTTTGCGCATCGGTGCGGCTTTGTAGGTGCGTTGTGAAACTGCGCCAGGCGGCGGCTTCTAGCTGGGTGCGGGTGGCTTCGTCCATAATGTTGTCGTCCTTAAATCGCGCGCCAACCGATGTCGGTGCGGCAAAATCCTTCGGGCCAGTCAATGGCTTCAACGCCTTTGTAGGCGGTGGCGTGGGCGGTTTTGACGGAGGTGCCAAGCGCCGTTATGCCCAAAACGCGGCCGCCGTTGGCAACGATTGCATTGCCCTTGGCTTTGGTTCCGGCGTGAAAGACGGTGACGCCTTCAATGGCGGCAGCGACATCTAAGCCTTTAATCGCGCTGCCTTTGTCATAGTGACCAGGGTAGCCGTTGGACGCCATGACTACCAAAAGCGCGGTTTCGTCGTGCCATTCGATTTTGACTTTGTCGAGATGTCCATCGGCACAGGCCAAAAGCGCATCCAAAACGTCGGATTTCAGACGGGCCATCAAAACTTGGCATTCCGGGTCGCCAAACCGCACGTTGTATTCAAGAACTTTGGGGCCGTCTTTGGTGATCATCAAACCACAAAATAGAACCCCTTTGTACGGACAGCCTTCAGCCGCCATGGCTTGAATGGTTGGGTTGATGATTTCGTCCATGATTTGGTCGTGAAGTTTTGGCGTCACCACGGGCGTTGGGGAATACGCCCCCATGCCGCCGGTGTTGGGGCCGGTGCCGCCATCGTGGACGGCTTTGTGGTCTTGGGCCGAGGCAAACGCCACGGCTTTTTCGCCATCAACCAAGGCAAAGAAGCTGACTTCTTCGCCTTCCATAAGTTCTTCAATTAAAATTTCATCACCCGCCGCGCCAAAGGCCCGTTCAATCATCATGTGGTCAATGGCGGCATAGGCTTCGTTTTTGTTGTGGCACAAAATGACGCCTTTGCCTTCGGCCAAGCCATCGGCTTTGACCACCAAGCGGGCCTCTTGTTTCATAATGTAAGACTTTGCCGCATCGGGTTCGTCAAAAGTGCCATAGGCAGCGGTCGGAATGCCGTATTTCCCCATAATGTCTTTCATGAAGGCTTTAGAGCCTTCCAGTTGGGCGGCTTTCGCTGATGGACCAAAGGCTTTGATGCCTGCGTCTTCCAGCTTGTCAACCAGACCTTTCACTAAGGCGACTTCGGGACCCACCACGACAAAATCTATGGAATTTGATTTGGCAAAGGCGACGATGCCAGAGACGTCATCGGCGAGGACATCGATGCATTCGGCAACCGCAGCAATGCCAGCATTGCCCGGTGCAGCATAGAGCTTTTTGCATTTGGGCGATTTCGCAATTGCCCAACACAGCGCATGTTCACGTCCACCTGAACCAACAACCAAAACCTTCATAGAGCGAAGCCTCCTAAAACAAATTATCAAATTATCAGATGTGACCTGTTTACCTGACACCTTTGTATCATACATACTGTCGACCATGAGTGAACATGAAACTAACATAGATCAACCTGAATCTGGACTTAATGCCCCAGTATTTTCAGTTTCCGAGATTTCCGGCCATTTACAGCGGGTTGTTGAGGACTCTTTTTCGTTTGTTCGGGTGCGGGGAGAGATCTCTGGGTTCAAACGCGCCGCATCGGGACACCTGTATTTCCGTCTGAAAGACGAATCCGCCGTGTTGGATGGGGTGTGTTGGCGTGGCACGGCCAGAAAATTATCGATGGACCCCGAAGATGGGCTGGAAGTTATCTGTGTCGGCAGGCTGACCACCTATCCCGGACGGTCCAATTATCAAATCGTCGTCGAATCTATGGACGTGGCTGGGGCGGGCGCCCTGCTGAAGCTTTTGGAAGACCGCAAAAAGAAGCTGGCCGCTGAAGGTTTGTTCGATGCGACCGAAAAACGCGCCCTTCCCTATATGCCCAAGGTGATTGGCGTGGTGACATCGCCGACTGGGGCGGTGATCCGCGATATTTTGCATCGCCTCAACGACCGCTTCCCGGTGCGGGTGTTGGTGTGGCCCGTTTTGGTTCAAGGCGACGGGGCGGCAGATCAAATCGTAAACGCCATCGCGGGCTTCAATCGGCTGAAAGTTGGCGGCCCCATTCCCCGACCAGACCTGTTGATTGTCGCGCGCGGGGGCGGGTCGTTGGAAGACCTATGGGCCTTTAACGAAGAAAACGTGGTCCGCGCTGCCGCCGAAAGTGCTGTCCCTTTGATCAGCGCCGTGGGGCATGAAACCGACACCACACTGATTGATTATGCGTCCGACATGCGCGCCCCGACACCGACGGCGGCGGCGGAAATGGCGGTGCCCGTGCGGGCCGAACTTTTGGCCTTGGTGCAAGACGATGGCGCGCGCCTGATGCGCGGTGGCTTACGCTTGGTTGGGGAACGCAAGGTGCGGCTTGATGGCTTGGCGCGTGGCTTGCCGGACCTCAATCGTTTGGTTGCCAGCCAACGCCAGCGTCTGGATGATTGGAGCGAACGTTTGGCGGCCAGCCTGCAAACGGGCGTGCATCGTCGTCATCGCCGCTTGGCCGAAACGGCGGGCGGATTGACGTCGCCGCGCCAACACGTGAGATTTGCGCGCCAACATTTAAACGCAACCTCAACAACTTTGACGCGGGCGGCCCGCCGCGTCACCACCGCCCCGCGTCAAGCGTTGGGGCAATCCGCACGCTTGTTAGACGGGTTGTCGTTCGAGCGGGTGTTGGAACGCGGCTTTGCTTTGGTTGCGGACAAACACGGCAAGGCAGTGACCAGCGTAAACGAATTGCACCCAGGTGACGACATCGCCCTGCGCCTTAAAGACGGCGACGTGGCGGCGCGGGTGACCGGGGGCGGGGCCATGAAACCCAAAGCGCCGAAAAAGCCCAAAGTGATAGACGATAAACAAGGGAGTTTGCTGTGAGATTTTTGCTGGTGATTGGACTGTTATTTGCGTGGCCTGCCCAGGCTTTGGATTTAACCGGATCCTTCGTTCAAGGTGGGCTTGTGATCGGTCAGGCCCCAGCGGGATCAAAGGTGCAATTGGACAGCAAAAGCATTGCGGTCGCTGCCAACGGCGCATTTGTGTTTGGTTTTGGCCGGAATGCGAAAGCCCAATCCATCTTGCAGGTGACAGCCCCGGACGGCTCTATTGAAAAACAAAACCTTTCCATAGCCGCGCAAACCTACAAGGTCCAACGCATCGATGGCCTGCCCACGCGCAAGGTGACCCCCAATCCCGATGATGTGGCGCGGATCAGAGCCGACAATGCAAAAATAGGCCATGTCAGAGCCAGCTTGACGCCGGACACACGCTTTTTAAGCCGCTTTGTTTGGCCCGTTCAGGGTCCTATTTCAGGTGTCTTTGGCTCGCAACGCATTCTTAACGGCAAACCTAAAAGTCCGCACAATGGTGTGGACGTGGCAGCCCCGCGCGGCTCGACAATTGTCGCGCCCGCTGATGGCGTGGTGGTGTTGGTGCACCAAGATATGTTTTACACCGGAAAGACTTTGATGATTGACCACGGCCTGGGTCTGACTTCGGTCTATGCCCACATGGACGGTATTTCGGTGGTCGAAGGCCAAGTCGTTAGCCAAGGTCATCCCATCGGCATCGTTGGCAAAACGGGACGCACCACGGGTCCCCATCTCCACTGGGGTCTCACCTGGAAAGGTGTGCACTTAGACCCCATGAAGGCCACCGGGCCGATGCCAAAAACAAAAAGCTAATCCGGCCAGCGTTTGTGCAGCCACAGCCATTGGCCGGGGGTTTCTCTGATCCAGCTTTCCAATAGGGCGTTGACAGTGGTCATGATGGTTTTGATATCGTCTTTGCGCGCACCCGTGCTCGGCACCTCTAGGGGGGCTAGAAATGACAAGCGAAAGCGGGCGCCGGGAAGGCGAACGCAGTGGATTGGCACCATGGGGGCTTCGAATCGCAAGGCAAATTCCGCCAAGGCCGTTCCGGTCATGGCATCGCGGCCAAACATCGGTACAGGAATTCCGGTGTTGAGTTTTTGATCGACCAAAATACCAAGATTTTGGCCTGCTTTAAGAAGCTTCATGGCCCGCTTAGCCCCAGGCGTGCCTTTGGGAATCACTTCGCCTTGAATATAGCGGTTGGTGAAAAGGTTCAGCAGCAGGGGGTTGTTGGGGGCGCGATAAAACAGGTTGGACTTAAAGTTCAACAGCTTGGTCGACATGGGGATCAGTTCCCAACTGCCCAAGTGAGCGCCGAAAAACAACACGGGCTTTCCAGACGCCAAGGCGGCGTGCAAATGTTCGACGCCTTCAATGTCGATGCGGTCGCGGTCCTTGCCCTTTAACAAACGATCCATGATGGGAAATTCAAAAGCGGCGCGGCCTAAGGTATCCCACACTTCACCTACAATGGTTTCAATTTCGGCCGGGGATTTTTCGGGAAAGGCGGCTTTGAGGTTTTTGCGCGCGACATTGGATTTTTTTAAACATGGCCCAAGGTGCGATGCTAAAAAACCACCTATGTTTGATGCCCACGAAAAGGGCAGCACTTTCAGGATACAAATCGCCACATAGGCACACCCGGCCCCGATGTAATCCACCCCTGTGACGCTGCGATAGCTGACGGGCTTTACCTCATGGGACATCGGTTATCACCTTGTTCAGCACGGCGTCGATATCGTCGGCCTTTTTCCACGCGAGCCGGATATCAAGGACCTGAACTTTGGCTTGGTGTTCGGGGGACAGACGTACAAAATCTTTGGCTGTGGTGATGACTTGAGCTTCTCCCGCTAAGGCCAAGAGGCTTTCAATATCAGCGTGGGTATACGGATGGTGGTCATCAAAAGCCTTGCATCCGACTAGCGTGCAGCCAAGTTTGGTAAGCGTGTCGAAAAACTTTTGTGGTCGTCCAATGCCCGCAAAGGCATAGACGTCACGGCCTTTTAAATTCGTGTCATTGGGTGTGGCTTCGATGGCGGCGCGCAGCACGGGTAGCTTTTTAAAACCTGCCCGCTGGATGCGTCCCCACACATCGGCTTGGTCCGCGCCCAGCAACACCACCGCATCGGCACGTTTTAAACCCGCCGTTATGGTTTCGCGCAAGGGCCCGGCGGGCATCACCCGCCCATTGCCAAATCCGTATTCTCCATCGACCACCAACAAGGCTAAATCTTTGTGCACCGCTGGGTTTTGAAAACCATCATCCAACACGATGGCTGTGGCTCCGGCTTGGGTGGCGGCCAGAACCCCCGCTTGACGGTCGGCGCTGACCCAGGTGGGCGCCCGGCGTGCCAACAGCAAGGCTTCGTCGCCGACGTGCAGGGATGTGTGGGTGTTTGGCGCAACGCGCAACGGTCCCAATTCGGTACCGCCATAGCCCCGCATCACCACATGAACATGGACGCCTTGGGTTTTAAGTCGGGCGACCAAATCCAAGGCCACAGGGGTTTTGCCAGCCCCGCCAACCACCAAATTGCCGACGCAAATGATCGGCACTTCGGCTTTAAAGGGGATGGTTCTTTTTTGTCGCCACGCCGCTAAACCAGCCACCACACAGCCCAACGGACGTAGGATGGATGGCAAGAGGCCAGCGGTTTTTCGGTCCCAAAAATCAGGTGCGCGCATCTTAATGACTTTCCTCAAACGTGAGATACGGAGCCAGATCAATCATAATACGGTTTAACACATGGGCTTCGGATGTGGCAATTGTGTGGGCTTCGTCGCAGGCTTTGCTGCGGACATTTGCATCGTCCAATAGATGCTGAACGGTAGAGCCGAGGTGCGCTTCGTTTTGCACCGTTATAGCGCCTTTCGCCTCTAACAGTTTCGTTGCAACGTCACTGAAATTGCTCATGTCTGGACCAAAGATCAGCGCACAGTCCAAAAGCGCGGCCTCGATGGGGTTTTGCCCTCCCCCTTTGACCAAAGTTTTGCCGATATAGACAACCTCGCAGAGACGGTAAAAAAGTCCCAGTTCGCCCATGGTGTCGGCGATGTAAACTTCTGTTTCTGAGGTGATTTCTTGTTCCGCCGAACGCAAAGAAACGTTTAGCCCCATCTGTTTTAGTTCTGCCGCAACGGCTTTGCCGCGTTGCGGGTGGCGGGGCACGATGAGGGTCAGTAGGGTGTTGATATCGTCCTTTAAACCCGCATGAATGCGACCGCACAGGACCTCTTCCCCGTCGTGGGTTGATGAGGCTAACCACACCGGGCGCTCGCCGATTTGACGGGCGAGGGATTCGAAGTCATCAACGTCAACGGGCAGGGGGTCGCCGGAAAACTTGATATTGCCCGGCACCGTGACCGTTTTGGCACCAAGCTGGGTAAAGCGTGCGCCGTCTGTTTCGCTTTGCGCCATGATCAGGCGAAAGGAAAACAGAATGCGCCGCATCATGGATTTATGTTTCATCCATCCCTTAAAGGATCGCTCAGACATGCGGCCATTGAGCACCACCATCGGCACGGCCCGGGCGCGGGTTTCAATGACCAAGTTGGGCCAAAATTCTGATTCCATCCACAACGCTAAATCGGGCTTCCAGTGCTCTAAAAAACGTCGCACATACGAAACCCGGTCGACCGGAACGAATTGATGGCGGGCGTTGCTGGGGAGCCGTTCGATCATCAGGCATGCCGACGTGACCGTGCCTGTGGTGACCAGAACCTGCCATTCAGGGTGCTCTAAATTAAGCCGTTCAATCAGGGGCAGGGCGGCTAGGGATTCGCCAACACTGGCAGCGTGAATCCACATTAATTTTCCTGTTGGGCGGGGTAGGGAGGCTATGCCAAGACGTTCATCAAACCGTTCGGCATCCTCTTTTCCAGCTTTCAGGCGGTTGTTCAAGTAATAGCGAATAAAAGGTCCACCCAAAGACGTGGCCATGCGGTACAGAGTTAGTTTCATGACACCTCTCCGGGTTCGGGGGTGACTTGTCCAAATTCGGTATCTAGGTCTTTGGTGATCTGGTTGAGGCTGTCTTCCATGCGTTGGCGAATGGCCTCTAAGTCTTCGGCTGTTGCCTTGCGCGGAACCTCTATGGCCGCGCCCATTTGAAAGGCACCGCGTGAAAACGGCAACGGAATTTGCAGACGGTCCCATGAGTTGAGGGTTTTGACACGCGAGCTGGAACTGCTGACGGGGACCAGATAGGCCCCGCCGAGGCGCGCCAAATCAATGGCGCTCATTTGCATCCGTTGGCGCGGTCCTTTGGGGCCGTCTGGGGTTAAGGAGCAAACCCCCCCAGATTTCAGAATCTTGACGATTTTGCGGGTGGCTTCGGTGGGGCTTTTGGATTCCAACCAAATCGGGGTCAGGCCCAAACGTTGATAGGTCTTGCCCGCCAGCTTGCCATCTCTGTGCGCCGTTGACAGTTGATGCAGGGGCGGGGCATCCTTGGGCCAGCCAAAAATTTTAGCCACCAAGCGGCCATGCCAAAAACACAGAACCACGGGTTTGCCTTGGTCCAAAACGGATTGGATGTGGTGCCAGTCACGCATTTCCCAATGGCCGCTGAAGCGGACAAAGCGCAGGTACGCAGCGGCAAGCCCGGTCACTATCGACTGGACCCAGTTTTGATTAAGGATGCGTTTGTGCAGTTTCACGCCGCTGGTCATTTTCATCGGGAGTGGATTTACGTGAATATAGCACGCCAAGGCCCGCGCAAACAATTAAGTTCCGGCAATGGTCATGCCGTCGATGCGCACGCTGGGGGCATCAAGACCGTGACGAAACTCAAGATCGTTAGCGGGGGTGAGGTTTTTAAACATATCGACCAAATTGCTGGCCACCGTCACTTCGGATACCGCATAGGTCAGTTCGCCGTTTTCGATCCAAAACCCGTTCGCTCCACGGGAATAATCACCCGTCACGCCATTCACGCCCATGCCAATGAGGTCGGTGATGAACAGGCCTTGTTTGATGTCTTTGATCATGTCCAGGGCGCTTTGGGCACCGGGGGCCAGATACAGGTTCGAGCTGGACGGCGACGGCGCGCTGGAAACCCCGCGCGAGGCATGTCCGGTGGATTGAAGACCCAATTTACGAGCCGAGCGCAAATCTAAAAACCAAGTGGTGAGGATACCATCTTCAATAATGTTGCGGGGGGTGGTGGCAAGGCCTTCGTCGTCAAACGCCGCCGAACGTAGCCCGCGCATGCGGTGGGGATCATCAATGATGTTCACGCCCGGAGCAAAAATAGGCTTGCCCATTTTATCGATCAGAAATGATGTGCCGCGTGCGATGGATGCCCCATTGATGGCCGAAGACATATGGCCGATCAAGGTGCGCGAAACGCGGGCATCATAAATAACGGGCAATTGAGCGGTCTTGATTTTTTTCGGGTTCAAACGTCGTACCGCTTTTTCCCCGGCATTTTTGCCAATTTCTTCGGCGCTCGTTAAATCTTCGGCCCAAACGGAACCTGAATAGTCATAATCGCGTTCCATGCCTGTGCCTTCGCCCGCCACCATAGAGGCGCTGAGGCTGTGGTTGGACCGTTGGTAAGCATGGGCAAAGCCATTGCTGGCGGCGATGGCCACCTTTGATTGCCCAAAGCCAGCGCTGGCTCCTTCGCATTGGCTGACGCCTTTGATTTCCAGGCCAGCTTCTTCGGCGGTGCGGGCTTGGTCTTGCAAATCATCGGCGCTGGGTTCGCTTGGATCGAACATGTCGTAATCGGTGACGGTGGTCGCCAGCTGATCCGCATCGGCGATGCCCACATAAGGATCGGCGGGCACGAATTTCGCCATGGCAACGGCGCGGTCCACCAATTCATCCAAGGCGCTTTTGCTGGTGTCGGAGGACGAAACGATGGCTTGGGCCAGACCTTCGGGTTTTTGCACAAACACTCTAAGGCCTAAATCTTGGCCTTCGGATCGATCTAACTGTTCAACTTCGCCCATGCGCCAAGTCAGCGACAGCGACGTCCCTTCGGCAAAGACGGCATCCGCAGAGGCTGCCCCTTTGGTTAGGGCATTTTTGATGAGGTCTTGCAGAAGATCAAGTTTGTTGGTCATGGGGTATCCCGGTTATGTTGATAGGGCTTGCGCCAAATCGTCGATGAGGTCTTGCACGTCTTCGATACCCACCGACAACCGCACCAAGTTTGGCTGAATGCCCATGGTTTCCCGTTCCGCATCGGATAGGCGTTGATGGGTGGTGGTCGCGGGGTGCGTGATCAGGCTTTTGGCATCGCCCAAATTGTTGGCGATGTCGATGATGTTCAGCGCGTTGATGGTTTTAAACGCCTCGGCCTTGCCGCCTTTGACTTCAAACGCCACCACGGTGCTGCCCCGGCCACTCATTTGCGTCATGGCAAGATTGTGTTGGGGGTGCGATTTAAGGCCTGGATACAGTACCCGTTCAATCGCGCTTTGGCCTTCCAAGAAGGTCGCGATGGTCAAGGCATTTTCGCATTGGCGGCCCACGCGCAGGTCCATTGTTTCCAAACCTTTGAGCAACACCCAGGCATTGAAGGGGCTGAGGCTTGGTCCGGTGTTGCGGTAAAATGGGGTGAGCTGTTTTTCCATGAAATGCGCATCGTTGCTGAGCACCGCGCCGCCGAGGCTGCGGCCTTGACCGTCAATGTGTTTGGTCGCCGAATAGGTAACGATGTCGGCCCCCAGTTCTAAGGGCCGCTGTAAAATTGGCGTGGCGAACACGTTGTCGACGATCACCTTGGCTCCGGCTTTGTGAGCCAAGTCTGAGATCGTCTTGATGTCCAAAATAGACAAGGTCGGGTTTGACGGCGTTTCGATAAACACCGCTTGGGCGGGGGTGGAAAGCGCCTTTTCCCAAGCGTCTAAATCTGTGCCTTCGACAAAATCAGCCTGGATGCCATAGTTGGGCAAGATGTTGGCGATGATGTGAAAACAAGCCCCAAACAGCGCCGTTGACGCCACCACCCGGTCACCGGTTTTGAGTTGGCTGGCCAACGCACAAAACACCGCTGCCATGCCGCTGGCAAGCGCCGTGCAATGGGTCGAGCCTTCTAACAGGCGCAGGCGTTCTTCGAACATGGTGACGGTGGGGTTGCCATAGCGCGAATAGACGTAATGATCGACTTCGCCCAAGAAACTTTGTTCGGCCTGTTCGGCGCTTTCATAGGCATAGGCCTGGGTCATGTAGAGCGCTTCGGACACTTCGCCGTGATGCGAACGTTCCAGACCGCCGCGCACCAGTTTGGTGGCGGGGCGCCAATTTTTTGTTTCGTTGTCGTGTGTCGTCATGTCGGTTCTCCCGAAAATTACGTATAAAAAAAGCCCGAGCCGAGGCCAGGACTATTCCTACGCTTCGGCCTTTTAGCAGTTTGTTTTACGTGGCCGCAAGCCAGCCGGCCAAATCACCACGTTGCGTTAAAATGAAGGTTCAAGAGCGACACGTCAAGACGGTTGTTGAGAAGCGGCGTTTTCCTTAACAGGCATGGGCCGGAGGGTGTCTGCGATTGGTGCTAAACCAGGTGTAATTACAGGCGGTTTTTAGGGACTGGTTGTGACCCTGAGCGGACATTTTTGTGGAATATAATTTGAGACCAACCCATGATCGCGAATTATTATTATTTCCCTTTAAAAGCATGTCCGAAACCATGTTGATCAATTCGGTGACGTTGAACGGCTTGGTTGTTGCGGGGATTTCTGTGTACTTGTTTTCGACATTGGTACATCTGCGGAAGTTATCCGTTATTGGCGATGTGACTTCTCTCACCATTTTTACCCTTCTCAGCATCGGCGCCTTTTTGTCCTGGCTGGGTCTATAAGCATGCAGCCAGTTCAGGTTGTGTTCATTTGGCGTCCTTTAAGTTTCGGGCAGCTTATTTTGAATTGGGATCAATAAAAAGATGTTTAAAAAAATTATAATTGTAGCTGTCATGGGCGTTCTTGCGCTTGGAGCCATCACAGCCCCCCCTGCAGCAGCCAATGAAAAGGTTATCTCCGATCCAGGTATCTTAGAGCGGATGAAAACACGTCCTCTGACCGTACAAGATAAAATGACCCGCAAAGAATGTGGGGATTGCCACATGACATTCCCACCAAGCCGTCTGACGATGACGGCGTGGAAAAAAATCATGGGCACCTTGGACAATCACTTTGGCGAAGATGCCAGCCTAGATGCGGCAACGGCCACGCACATTGAAAATTATCTTGTGGAACATGCCATAGATCGCTCTGACCCTAAAACGGGCAAAATCGGCATCCGCACAAAAATGCGTTTGAAGGCGTGGGCAAAAAAAGGCCTCGTTGATCCCCTGCGTATTACCGAGACCCCGGAATGGCTGCGCCACCACACCAAGAAGAACCACTACCGGAACATGACAGAAGCGGTCGGTTATAAAGGCGGTTCCAACTGCATCCAATGTCATAGAGGGGCCGAACACGGCATGTATGAAGAGTTTGAAGGCCTGTATGGCGAATAAGTCTTCGTTGTCACAAGAATAATATAAACGGCCCGTCAGAAATGAGGGGCCGTTTTTTTATAGCGGCTCACTTGCAAAAAAGGCGAAGGATAGCAGTAAAAAAGGATGACGCCCGCTTATGCGGTGACCTCAACCGGTCGACGCAACACTATAATCTTTATTGAAGAGATGGAGTGTTGTTATGAGATACAGAAGACGTCGGATTTATTTCACGAATGAGCAGAA
>Ga0316202_10000200_pt1 | contig 86489 bp, 84 predicted proteins | sample 3monrhotite_MG_FD_204934 | JGI IMG/M metagenome (GOLD analysis project Ga0316202, IMG submission 204934) | Microbial mat bacterial communities from mineral coupon in-situ incubated in ocean water Damariscotta River, Maine, United States -... | ecosystem: Environmental > Aquatic > Marine >...
CCTTCTCGATGCCGCAAGCGGTAGGCTTTGTGCATAAAACTTTGTGTCCGGCCTTGGCTGCCCCTGACCACCTCATCACGGACGCGCGCGAGATCTTCCGGATGAATGAGCTCTGAATAAAAAAAGACGCCTTGCATGAATTCTTCGGCGGTATAACCGAGTCGTTCCTGGATATTGCGCGAGACATATTCAATCGGCCAGTTTTGCTGGTTTTGCCATTTAAAAATGACCACCGGGCCAGATTGAAAGAGGATTAGCTCCTGGTTTAGTCGATCTTTGTTATCCCTCTGCTCAAACATACCGTTTGCCTTTGGTTGATTTGTGCGGACTTCTCAATTTTCCGTACTGAAAAACGCAATTGGTGTGAATCATAATCCGAATCGTAGCAGAGTTTCGGGTGGGGCCTGGTCAAAATGTGAAAATTCCATGGTGAAACTGCCGCGCCCTTTGGTGGCACTACGGAGTTCCGTCATGTACCCGAACATGCAGGTCAAGGGGATGGTGGCACGGATACGATCCTGATTTGCCTGGGTCGTGACGCCAGCGACCTGACCATTTTTCTGTTGCAGGCTGCCCATCACGCGCCCGGTGTGCTCGCTCGGAGTGGTCAACTCGAGTTCCATTACGGGTTCCAGCAGGGTTGGAGAGGCATTGCGGACCGCCTGGGAAATCCCCAGATGGATAGCGGTTTGTATGCCGCGGCTGGTGGTCTTTTCCGGGTCGTAGTGAACATCCAGAAGCTTGATCTGCAGGTCGGTCAATGGATACCCGGCGATAGGTCCAGACTGGCAAGAGAGTTGGATTTCGTCGCCAAGTGAATCAAATATTTCTGGTGGCAGTCGTTCGGAGAGATTTTCTGGGATTTCGATCTGAATTCCGCTGCGACGCGGCAAAGGAGTGATCCGTAGCAGAATCTCACCGTAGTTCAAATGTCCCTCGATCTCGCGTTCGAAAATCTCCCGATGCTCAACCTGTTTGCGCAGGGTTTCGCGGTAGACCACCTGCGGTCTTCCGGTATTGACCAGGACGCCGAAGTCTGAGGCGAGGCGTTGCACAATGACTTCCAAGTGAAGTTCTCCCATGCCTGTCAGTAAGGTCTGTCCGGTGTCCGGGTCTTCCTTGACTTTAAAACTGGGATCTTCCCACTGGAGCTTTATCAAGGCTGGCGCAAGTTTTTCTCGGTCTTCAACGCCGCGTGCTTCTACCGCCAGCGAAACCACTGGCTCAGGAATATCGAGACCGGCAAGAAGGATGGGGTGATCCTGTCGGCAGAGACTGTCTCCGGTCAAAACAGATTTCAGCCCGGTTGCCGCAACGATATCTCCTGCACTGGCGACTTCTATCCGCTCGCGCTTGTGAGAATGCATGCGAAAAAGACGCGCCACCTTTTCTGGTTGCATCCGGTTGCTGACGAGCAGACTATCTCCCGGTTTTAATGTTCCGGAGTAGATCCGCAGGAATGTCAGTTTGCGTCCTTCATCGGCCAAAACCTTAAAGGCCAGGGCGCAGAGAGGACCTTGAGGGTCACATGAAATCGGGATGATATTGTCGGTTTCAGGATCATGTCCCTGGGTTGGCCGACTGTCGAGCGGCGAAGGGAGGAAGTGACAAACTGCATCGAGGAGCGGCTGGATCCCTTTATTGCGCAGTGCCGAGCCGAGGAAGACAGGGAAAATCTTACCGGCAATTGTCCCTTTGCGTAATGCTGCCAGGATGCGATCGTTTGAAACCGGATGGGCATTCAGGAAGTCGGCTAAAATCTCCTCATCAAAATCGGCTGCAGCTTCGATTATTTGTTCGCGGCAGAGAGCAATTGCCTCGGAAAGGGTCGGGTCGCAGGCATCGGTCAACAGACTGCGACCCTGATCCTCTTCAGAGAAGAGAGTTTGCTGGACACTGAGAATATCGATGATACCGCTAAACTTTTCCTCAAAACCTATAGGCAGCTGGAGTAATACCGGCCTTGCGTCAAGCTTCTCAGCAAGGTCGCTGAGGACCTTCTGGTGGTCGGCACCGGTGCGGTCCATCTTGTTTATCAGGCAGATGCGCGGAACCTGGTAACGGTTCGCTTGCCGCCAGACAGATTCACTCTGGGGTTGGACTCCTTCGACCGCGCTGAAGATAGCGATGGCTCCATCGAGTGCGCGCAGGGAACGTTCAACTTCGATGGTGAAGTCGATATGGCCGGGGGTGTCGATGAGGTTGATATGCAGATTGTGCCAGCGGCAACTGGTGGCGCTGGCGGTGATGGTGATGCCGCGTTGCTGTTCCTGGTCCATCCAGTCCATGGTTGAAGCGCCATCATGCACTTCACCCATCTTGTGGATTTCGCCGCAGTAAAAGAGAATTCGCTCAGAAACGGTCGTCTTGCCCGCATCGATATGTGAGATAATTCCGATGTTGCGAATCTGATCCAGTGCGACAGCTGGCATAGGCCCCCCGATGGTCGTTGTGCTTACCCGGCGCGAAGTTGAATCAGGGCATTGGGGTCGAGATCGTGCCGTGCAAAGTACTCACGCTCAATCTCTTCGATAGTGAAGCGGTCGAGCCCGCTATTGGTCAGGAAGTCATTGCGTAGGCTCTGATCGCGCTCTGAGACAATCTGTGGTAGCAGGTTGTGCAAGTAGATCGCTTCTTTTTTGATGTGCATCACGACATCCTCAAAGAGGGCTCTGGGGATGTCCTGTTCAAAGACTTTTTTGTCACAAAGTTCACGGCTGATTTCAACCAGCAGTTCGTCCTGTTCTTTGCGAGTGTAATAGCGGGAGTAAGAGTTGCGAATTCTCTCTTTGGCTTGCCCGAGGAGTAGCAGGTAGAGGCGTTCTTCTTCATTGAGTTGCTCAAGTTCGCTGACCAGCCCGGAAATACTCTGCTGATCGGCAACGATCCGTTCTAACCCACGACGCAGAAGTTTGGTTTTGCGACGCCCGAAGCGACCGAGATAATCATTCTCTTCGATCGAGGTGAAAAAGAGCTTTTCGAAGAGTCCTCGTTGCAGTGCCTCGAAAGCCTCGCGGCTGCCAAGCAGGGAACGAACGACTTCTTCATTAAGACAATAACCATCCATGAACGCGAGTTGGCTGATCTGCTGGGAGCTGCTGTCGAAGCGGTCGAAAAAGGTGATGATGTAGGAAAAATTTTCCAGGATCAAAAGATCCGCACCGTCACGGATTTTTTCGTCACAGATTTTTCCGGTTTCCAGCAACAGGTGTTCAAAAGTATGATCGCGATTTTTTGCCGCAAGTTGTTTGGCTTCAAGCAGGATAACCATATCGTTGCTGTCGAAGTTGGTTTCGAACCGTTCTTCCTGTAGCAGTAAGCCCTGCAAAATCTGCCGGGTGTCTGCGATATAGGTCGCTTCGCGCGGGGTTTCCATCTCTTTGGTTTTGAGAAATTCATCAAGCGCCATGAACAGCGCCATTGGAATACCCTGGCGTACCGATAGGGTTTTGAGTCGGGTCAATCTTGCGTTCGCTTCCTGATCGATCTGCCCTTTTTGGCGACAGGAGATCAAAACCTTTTTGTACTCATCGACAATCCGATAGTTATCGCGATGCTGATACATAACATCGATCCGAATCCGCTCTTGCTGATAACGGTCAATTTCAAGAGCTACTGCAAGATTGTCCAGCTCGGTCAAAGCCTCAAGACCAAGGTTGTGATTCTCATAATAGAGCTCGCGAAAGCGCTCTTGATAGCAGCGATGTTTCTTGTGAATCAGGCGAAAGAGATAGATTGTTGCGGTTTCAGGAAGTTGTGTGAGCAGTTCGGCGCAGAGCTGTGAATCTTCTATTGTGCTGAGACCCTGGGTCCTTTTGCAGGTTTTCCCCAGCCATTGCAGAATTTGACATTGTTGTTCTTCAAGGGTGGCATTGTTGGTGTTATGGACAAAGAAGAAGGTATTTGAGGTGGCGTGTCCATCGAGAAACAGTCGGTTAAAGCTGTGCGTCCCCTCAGTTTTATTGCTGAAAACAAGACGATTGTTATTGTCGTAACTGGTTCCGTAAAGGATAAGTCGATTGCGGATATCCGTTTTTGCAAGATCGGCCAGGGGTTGCTCAACGCCAAACATATATTCGCAGAATGAACCGCCATTGCCACGGTGACTGACGCCCTGGGGGGAGAGTATAAATTCGTTGCCGGGGGCGAAGAAGCGCAGACTATCACCAGTCTGCTGGTAGAATTGCGGTCGCGAACTGTCTGTTCCTGCGGCAGTGGCAAAAAATTCAATACTCTCATCAATGTGGCCATGTAGGCGAAGTTCAGTGTTCATCATTGAATTCTCTGAAAGTCAGAGCCTTTGTTTAGTTTGTCGACAGATTAACTTCGATTCGTTGTCCGTCGAAAGCCAGTCCAATTCCTGCTGGAAGCTCGTTTTCATGCTTCTGGTGATCGATCTCATGACTGAGATGGGTCAACCAGGTTTTTCTTGCGCCAATTTTTTGTGCCATTGCCACGGCTTGCTGAATATTGAAGTGGGTTCGGTGGGGCTTAATGCGCAGTCCATCGATAACCAAATATTCAACACCCTGCAGGAGTTTAATCGAGCTCTCCGGAATGGCATTGCAGTCTGTTAAATAAGCAAGTGGACCAACACGGTAGCCGTAGACCTCCAGGCTACCATGCAAAAGCGGGACCGGAATCAAGACTAAACCACAGAGACTCAGGCTGTCTGTTATTGGACAGGTCATTAATTGAGGAATATAGCCCGGTTCAGAAGTGGGGTCAAAGATGTAGGAAAAATTGTGGCGAATCTGCTCTAGCGTGGAGGCCGCACCGTAAAGCGGTATGGCGGGTTCACCGCGCAAGGTGAAGACGCGAAGATCGTCGATGCCGTGCAGATGATCGGCGTGAATATGGGTGTAGAGCACGGCGTTAATGTGGCGGACCCCTTCGCGGAGGAGCTGTTGGCGGAGATCGGTCGCTGTATCGATCAGGATGTTGTCGCCGCGGTAACTGAGCAAGGCACTGCAGCGTGTACGGTTGTTGCGCTGGTCGCTTGAGACACAGACTGCACAGGTACAGCCGATGACTGGAACTCCGGTGCTGGTCCCCGAGCCAAGGATTGTCAGGGTCAGTTTATCTACGGCCATAAATCGACGAACCTCGTTGGGCAAAGTTGAGCGAAAATTTAACATCGCTAGGTTTAAAGAACAAGATTCCCCTCTGCTTTTCGCTCAACCTTAACTTCTTAACTCAGGCGTGGCAGCAAATGCTGATTGTAGAGTTTGTCTGCCGACTTGGCGGATTGTCCGTCGCAGGCGAGTTCGGCGTAGGTCAGGAGAGGATCGACCAGATTGAGCCCTTCAGGTTGCCAGCCGCTCCATCGATTCTGCTTGCCGAATGGGGCCAATAAGCTAACCTCGCCGTTAGGATCGGGGGTCAGGTGCAGTTGCAGCATCAGTTTAAGTTGTTGTTGTGGGTTTATATAGAGTATGGCGGTTTCAGGATCCATGTCGCTTGTTAAAAGAGACGCCCCCAACTGGCCGCCCAGCATCACGCTAGCGCTGTCAGAGGCACGCCGGATCAGATCTGGTAACTGTTGTAGAGAGAAGTCGGGTTGAAGCGCACAACGCTGTAGCAACATTCTAGGTCGCAGAGTTTCGATGTAGCCGAGTTGCCAACGTTGTAGCAACTCTTCGGCAGCGATCAGCTCACGTCCGGTTTCACTTTTAATCAAATTGCCACGTTTTTCGAGCTCTTTGAACAGATCGCCGATCGCTCCGAGGGCAATGCCCGCATCGTCGGCCAGAACTCGGTATGTGGCATTCACGGACTGTGGATTGCGTAAGAATAGGTAGATCAGCTTAAGTCCGGCGGGACGGAAGAGGCGATCAAGACCACCGCTACTGGTCATATGTTTTTGCCCGCCGATTTGAACGTAGAGCGGCGATTGCTGAAGCAAGAGATTGCCAGCGCAATCCGCAAACTCGATCTTCTTCTGTTTTAATTTGTCTGCCATATTCGGGCTGATGTAGTGGGTCAGAAGAAGAGGTGAACAGTTGGCTGGCGCTGCAGTGGTCTTTAGTTGATGAATGACCAGATCTGCAACTGCCGGGGTCAGTTTAGGGACAACCTTCAGGTAATAATATTTTTCGCCCCAATCCCCCCCCAGTTTGATAGTGCCAGCAAAGGGGCCGCCGAGTTTTTTGATGACAAAATCGATATGACAGCCTGGTAAACTACGGATCACTTTCATGCAGCCGTAGATGATTTGTTCATCGCGTTGTTTTGTTTTGTCGATCATTATCTGCCTTTATATAATTTGCCGGTGTTCAGAAAAATATCCTGTTCATGATTGATGTTGATCTTGAGTATTGAAACTGACGGGAGCGGAGTTGTCAAGGTTTTCCCGTCGTTCGGCCACACCACGTCGGTGGAGAGGATGGATGGCAAAGGGGAGGGTTAAAGATATTTCTCGAGCTGGATCCCTTTGAGTATGGGATCGACTTCAGCCAGAATCAGGCTGCTGTCAGGCAGGTTGAGTTCAGGCGGTCGCTGCTGGCGTTGGCCATCCTCAGTAATCAGCAGTTTGAGTTTCAAGGAATTTTCACCTTGATGATTCTGATCGACGACCAGGGCGATGGCACCATCTTTAAGGCGCACCAGACTGCCGACGGGGTATGGCCCGAGGAAGTTGATAAATTGTTTGACATAGTCTGGATTCAGGTGAGTCCCACTCATGAGGTGCAACTGATCGAGGGCCTTCTTCGACGAATAAGGTTTCTGGTAGCAGCGCAGGGTTGTCATGGCATCGAAGGTGTCGGCGATGGTCACCATATCGACCAGCGGAGAAATCGACAGCCCACGATTATTCGCAGGGTAGCCGGTGCGGTCGTAACGCAGATGGTGATGGTGAATGATATCGATGACCTCGGGTGGAATTTTATCCATTTTGCTCACGATCTCGACCCCATGAGCAGGATGTTCCATCATTTTATTGCGTTCTTCAGAGCTGAGTTGCCCAGGCTTGGTGATGATCGCATGATCGATGGTCATCTTGCCCAGGTCGTGCATCATGCCCCCCATGCCGAGCAGGTTGAGTTGTTCCCTGGAGAGGTTACAAGCGCGTCCAACGGTTAGGGAAATCACCGAAACGTTGACGGAGTGGGTGAAGGTATAGTTGTCATAATCTTTAAGCAGGGTCATCGCAAGTAGGGCGTAGGGGCGGCTGATGGCGCTACTGACCATTTTCTGAACGGTGTTGAAGGCTATGCTGCTGGCCGGACGACGACCAAGACGTGCGTCTTCATAGAGCGATTCGACGACGCTCAGGGCTTCGCGGTAGACTTCGCGCGGCGTCTCCTCTTCGGGGATGACCCGAATATGATCGATGCCAAGAATATCCAAGGCCTCTGAAATTTCGCTATTCCCCTTGTTGAGCTGGGTCATCAGCTCCAGCAACTGGCTTGCGTCGACTCCCGGGTAGATACGGAGCTCTTTAAGTTGACACCCGCGAATTTTTTGCGAGAGCTCAAGGATGGCGGGGTGTTGTTCAAGGCAGGGGAGGTCATTTATCAGCAGGGTGCCGTTGGCGAAGCCGAGTTGGAGTTGTCCGTTTTGCTGGAGAAGCGGACGCATCGTATCAAGAGCGGTTTCAAGTTGCCGCCGGACCTGTGGGTGCTCTCCTGGATAGAGGCGCATTCCCTGTAGAATAGCAGCCAGACTGGCTGGAATTTGCTTAATTTGTTGCGCTGTTATCATGTTTTTTTCATCAAGTTGGTCAGGCTGAGCTCTGCAGCGCGTTGCACTATCCCATGTGGCGATTTACACCATTTTTTGAGCGCGGTATTCAGGTTTTTATCCCCCAGTTTACCAAGGTTGAGAATAATCTCGGCGCGGAATTGCTCGAGGCGCTGTAGTCGTAATAGATTGGGCCGTTTTGCCAGGGCCAACAGAGGGCCGATAGCGTCTCTTTTGCCGAGCATACCGAGGGCAGAAACGGCATCACTGCGGATCTCGGTCTGACGTCCAAGGAGGTCGAAGCTTTGGGCAATAATCAGCAGTGGCTGAACGGCTTCGCTGCTCTTGGTTGCGCCCAGGGCTTTAACCGCCGGGCGGCGTAGAGCCGTCACTGGATCACGCGTCAATTTGAGCAACGGAGTGACTGCCTTTTCCCCGCCAATCATGGCCAGAGCGCGGATCAGGGTCCGACGGACTCTTTGGTCCGGGTGAGCAGTTAACCCCTCAAGGATGCTGAGCCCTGCATCCAACCTCAGGTCGCCGAGCAGGGTAATTGCATTGCGGACCACGTACCACTTGCTGCTGTGGACCATCTCTCGGAGCAGGTCGAGTAGAGGTTCTCCCATTCTGCCAAGCAAGGTGCTGAGGCGTTTGCGAACTGTGGCGTCTTCTTCCTTGCTCATCAGTGTCAGTAAGTGTGGGGCAATGCGGATTCCGAGGGCGACTATGAGCATTTGTAATCGCTGAAATTGCTGAGGAGTAAGAGAAGTTCGTCTGAACTGCTCCAGCATTTGTGCAACGATCTTTTCAGTCAAGAGACGTTCAATGGCGCTGGCTGCGATGCCGCGCTGGGTACGATTGCGCTCGGTTTGCTGACTCTGCATCAAGAGCAGTGGGAGGATTCTCAGGACTGCAGGGGGGCCACTCTGCTCAAAATAAGCCGGCGCCAGTGAGAGAAGTTTGTCGATCTGAAGCTGGTAGGCATCATCATGCAGTTCCTTTTTGAGCTGTTCAATCGCTTCGCGTAGTTGATGTGCCAGATCGGATTTCTCTTGCGGACCTGAATTCAGTACGCCATTTTCGGCAAAAGCTTCCTTCTGCTCAATTTCAGCGGTCAATTGTTGACGTTTTTGCAGGACAGCATCGAGGCTGCTTTCGTTGAGCCAGATGGTTGCAACCTGGTGATTGTTTAAAAATACGGGGAGGCCGCCGATTCGATAAATTTCTTCTGCGGGAGTGGTCAGCCCTGCGAGCAGGACCAGAAGTTCCTTAGAGGGGAGGTCCGGTAAGAACATCAGCTCGTTGACCCGTCGCTCAGCGAGCAACAGAGCCAGGTCAGGAAGAGCTGGGTTTTTTTCTCCGATTTTTTCGCCGCCGACTGAAAACCCATTTTGGCTGGCTTGGATGGCTTGATTGTCTGATCCTGCAAGCATCGGTCTGAAGCCAACCATGCACTCATCAATGGCGGTTTGCAGGCTGGGGTGTCCCTTGGGATAGAAGCGCAAGGCTTTCATGAGCTTGACTAGGCCGGTCAGTGCCTGCTCAATCTCTAAAGTCTGCTGATTTTCAGCCAAAGAACCCTCCGGAAATTTGTATGCTAGGGATGCCTAATGAAATATCACCTCAAGATACCCTGTCAGGCAGAAGTTGTAAATATCTCCAGGCATCAGGAACCACAGTATTATGGTCATTGGTTTAATTCGGGGGTTGATGTTCATCGATGATGCAGAAACTAGTGTCATTGATCCCCTCATCCGAAGGAAGGTAGATGCTTTCAATCAGCGCTGCAAAGCGATGATTAATGGTTTTTCGGCGCAACTTGAGTGTGGGTGTAACCTCCCCCTGGGTGCTTGCAAAATCACGTGACAATAGCGTGAAGCGACGAATTTTTTTATAGTTTGGCACTCCTTGTTGCAGTCGATCAATACGCCGGCGGATGAGATTGAGAATTTGTGGGTGGTTGACCAGATCACATAGATCAAGGAAGTCGATGTGCTTGAAAGCCGCATAGGTGTTTAAGGCCTCAAAATCGGGTACGACCAATGCTGTTAGATAGGGGCGCAGATCTCCATGGACCATGATATTGCTGATAAAGCGATCGGTTTTGAGGACGTTTTCAATCTCCTGTGGAGCAACGTTCTTCCCCCCTGCCGTAACGATAATGTCTTTTTTACGAACAGTGATTCTCAGGTAACCGTCGGTGTCGAGTTCGGCAATGTCTCCGGTATGGAACCAGCCATCCTTAAGGTTCTCGGCCGATTGTTCCGGCAACTGCCAGTAGCCCTTGAAGATGCTCGGTCCTTTGACCAACAATTCCCCGTCATCGGCAATCTGGATCTCCAGATTTTTGAGGGGAAGGCCGACAGTTCCCAGACGGTGGTGGCCGGGATAATTAACCGCAATGACCGGGGAAGTTTCCGTGAGCCCGTAGCCCTCATAGATGGGAATATTTGCCGCGAGAAAGAACTCCGCGATCTCCTGACCCAGTGGAGCTCCCCCCGAGACGAAAAAGCGCAGTTTGCCGCCGAGATGCTCCCTCAGTTTCGAGAACACCAGTTTAGAAAAAATAGCCATAAGCAGCTTGAGCCCAAGGCCGGGAGTTCCCCCTTTTTGTTTGGTCGCAACTAGTGCTTTCCCTGTTCTGATCGCGAGAAAGAACAGCTGCTTCTTCAGCCAGGGACCCGTCGACACACGTTCAATAATGCGGTTGTACATTTTTTCGTAGAGGCGCGGAACGCTGATAACGATTGTTGGTCTGATTTCGGCCAAATTGGCCGGAAGGGTATCGATACTCTCGGCATAGGAAATAGTCACGCCCTGGTGGAGCATCAGATAATAGCCCGCCATCCTCTCGAAAATATGTGACAGTGGTAGAAAAGAGAGACATTCATCGGCGGCACTGATCTGGATCAGGTGGGAGCAGGCTTCGACGTTGCTGAGAATGTTCTCGTGGGTAAGGATTGCACCCTTGGGGGTTCCGGTGGTGCCTGAGGTATAGACAAGGGTCGCAATATCCTCTCGTGTACCAGATATCAGGCTTTTTTCAAGTTTTTCCGGTTTTGTTTTTTCGGCCAGTGCCAAAAAGTCGGCCAATTTGATGACCTGTGGGTGAGCGAGTTCGCCTTCAAGCAGAATGATTTTTTCAAGGTCCGGGAGTTGTTCGATTTCCAGGACAAGTTCGGCCGCAAAGTTGGCCGAATGGGTGAATAAAAAGCGGCTCTGAGAATCCTTCAGGATATGCAGGATTGTTTTGAGCCCTTCGGTGTGGTAAACGGGCACTGAGTAGCCACCTGCTGCCATGATTCCCAAGTCGGCCCAGGCCCACTCGGGACGATTAGGTGACATGATCGCAGCAAATTGGCCCTGTTTAAACCCCAAGCTCATCAGGGCGCGGCCGTAATCTCTGATTTTGTCCGCCAGTTGCTGCCAGCTGATATCATGATAGCATCCAGTTTGCTTGCGACGCATGGCCGTTTGACCGCTGAAACGGTCGCACTGGCGTAAAACCATTCTGGGAAGTGTGTCTTTCATATTCGGACTCTTTCGCTAGTGTTGGTTGTCTTGGCCGCTAGTTTTTTAATTCTATCATGGGAAATGAATTTTGATTCTTGGAATTACCGGAAGTATTGCCAGTGGGAAAAGTCTGGTCGCTGAAATGTTCAGGAAGAGGGGCGCCGCTGTGCTCAGTGCGGATCAGTTGGCGCGCGAGTTGGTTGAGCCCGGGTCAGGTCTTCTGGCTGAACTGGTTGTTCTGTTTGGTGAGGAAATATTGACAAAGGACGGAGGTCTTGACCGTGAATGTTTGGGGCAACTTATATTTGCTGATGAGACAGCACGCCAAAGGCTTAATGCTTTACTTCACCCGGCAATTGCAAAGCTGTCTGAGCGACGTTTAGCTGGATTGGTGACAAGTGGGGCCGCTCTGATCGTATATGAGGCACCACTGTTGTTTGAAGCGGGAGCGGAAAAACGCGTCGACAAGGTTCTTGTGGTGAGGGTTGACCCTGAGCTTCAGCTTCAGAGAATTGTTGCGCGAGACCAACTCGATGAACCCGCAGCTCGCCTGCGGGTAGCTGCCCAGATGTCACAGCAGGCAAAGGTGGCGCGCGCAGATTATCTGATCGACAATTCTGGAAGTATCACTGACCTGGAAAAAGAAGTTGCTCGACTCTGGCATGAGTTAGGGTTCTAGCGAATTGAATCATTGTTTTTTGGCCGCGCAGAGGGTGCGTACTTGGCCAGGAAGTCTTCTATCATACGACAGGCACTGCTCCATTCCGGATTCTCTTTTGTGCTCAGGACATGAGGAACATCAGGACCGAAGAGATGGAACTCCTTGTGCGAACCTCCTAGCTTTTTAAATAATTTGAGGCCGGATCCCGACGCGACCGTTTGATCTCCTGCTGCTGACAGAACTAACGTTGGTGCCTCCAGTTGCGACAATAGTGGTGTTATTTTGTCGCGCAGCCGCAGAATTTGCGCGATTCCGGCCAGCGGACGGCGTTCGTAGTAGTGCAGGTTTTCCGGGTGGGGAAGTTGTCTTTTCTGGAAGGGGAACAGATACTTCAGTAGCCCGATATACTCGGCGAGCGGATGACGTAGTTTTAAAAATGGGGAGAGCAGCACCAGACTCTCAAGATCTTTTTGCTGAGTAAGGGCCAGGGCCAAGAGCGACCCGGTGCTTTGACCTATGAGGCTGATCGGTAGATCTGATCCTTGTAATATGGAATAGCCGCGTTCCGCTGATTTGAACCAGTCTTGCCAGCGACAAGAACGCAGGTCTTCTGGGGTCGTCCCGTGCCCGGCCAATCGTACGCCTAATGCCAGGTATCCGCGTGAGCAGAGACGTTCTCCGAGCGGGCGCATTTCGTAGGGGCTGGCGGCGAAGCCATGGATTAGCAAAAGCGCCTTGCCATTCGGTTTCTGCGGTTCGAAGAGGAATGGCAGGTTCTCGGGGTGAGTGACCCCCTCTCGTTTTGCGCGTGCTAACTCAGTTGTAAATCCCGTCATTGTTCTTCCTGTTGAAACGACAAAGGGCCCCGCAATCGGAGCCCTTTGTCGTTTATTGAGTGGACCGGATATCCCTTAGCGCGGAAAACCGAGGCGTGTCGATAAATCATCGCCAGCGCGCAGAATCATGGGGATCAATTCCTCGTCGAGGCGTTTGTCGTCGAGCCGCATGCCTGGTCCTGAGATGCTGACAGCTCCGACAATCCGGCGGGTGTAATCGCGGATCGGTGCGGCAATACAGCGCACACCCGGATCGAGTTCTTCGTTGTCAATCGCATAGCCTTTAGCGCGGACCTGGTCGAGCTCGGCTTTGAGTTGTGCCTGGCTGGCGAGGGTCGTCGGGGTGTGCTGAACAAGGTTTTGCTCCGCCAGTGTGGATTCTAACTCTTCGTCTGACATGAAGGCCAAGTGGACTTTGCCAGAGGCGGTACAGTAAGCCGGTAAGCGTGAGCCAACCCGAGAGACAACCCGAACGGTCAGGTTTGTTTCAACGACATCCAGGTAGACGATATGATTCTCTTTAAAAATTGCGACGTAGGCTGTTTCGTTGCACTCTTCGACCATTCTTTCGAGGATTGGTCTGGCTTGACGTAATAGACCCATCTGCTTGATGAAGGTTTGTCCTAGCTCCAGAGCCTTGAGTCCTAACCGGTAGTTTTCAGTCGCACGGTTCTGTTCGATGTAGCCACGAGACTCGAGCGTCGCCAGTAGGCGAAAAACATTATTTTTATGCAGTTTAAGGCGCTTGCTCAACTCGGTAACACCGAGTTCATCAATGTCACCATGAAACTGCTCAAGCAGATCGAGAGCGTGAGAGACTGCCTGAATGATATATTCCGATTTATCTTTTTTGACCATGATATGTCCCGTCCTCCTGGATGACATGTGGCTTACATAAACCACAGGATTCTATACCTGGTACAATGAGCTGTCAAGCGGTATACGTGTGTTTTTGTGGCTTGCCACCCGTCTTTTATTAACTATAGAATGCTGTTCTATTGTTGTCAATGAACATATGGAAGGCTTGCTCTTCTCCTTGGTTGACAGTCAGTTTCTGCTTGGTTAGGATGGGCAAAATATGCGGCTTTGGAGGCTGTCGATGCTGAATCTCAGTAAGAAAATTGTTGTAGCAATTGATGGTTCTCCACCCTCGGATAAAGCTGCGGAGGCTGCAGTTCGACTTGCGGCCACGAGCAGTACCGCGCATTTTACGAGCGCGCTTTTTGCGGTTATTGTGCGTCCGGCAAAAGATGATCCCTCCCTGAGTGACCTTTATCCTGGTCGTGGTGGTAAATTAACCGATTGGGAAAGCAGGCAACAGAGAATTTTTTATGTTGTCGACAAGGCCGCCGCCGAGGCCGGTATCCAGCTACATAAAGAAGTGATCTATGGTGAGGTTGACGAACAATTGTTGAGATTTGCCGAGCAGGAGGACTGCGATCTTATCGTCATCGGCTCCTCAGGCAAAGGGCGGTTGCGTAGAGCCCTACAGGGTTCGGTCTCAACGCGCGTGGCGCTAAAGGCTCGCTGCTCGGTTTATATTGTGCGTTGATGTTTTTGTAGCGGTCAAGCGGCAGGCTGCTGATAGCGGCGTCAGCTTTTTATTGTGCCGGTTGACCCATTTAACTGTGTACCCTGAGTTTCCCCAGTGCTGCGGCAGCATGTTTGCGCAGAGACGGTCGGCTGTCAGTCAGCGCCTTAAGTAACGCATCTTCCCCCTCGGGGAAGCCGAGTTCGCCGATCGAGTCGATCGCCGCCAGGGCAACCTGCTCACCGCGCCCGATTAGCGGGGCGAGGACTTTTGCCAGCCGGGGGTCGGGGAATTGTCCCAATGCGGTAGCCACCTCTGTTACAACACCAGCTTCCGGGTCGGCAAGAGCTTTGACCAGGGGTGCAAGGGTTTTAGGATGACGTTTTTCGCCAAGGATATTTGCAGCGGCTGTGCGCAGATCGGCATCCTCTGATTTTAGGGCTTCGAGCAGCGGCGCGAAGATTTTGCTTGAGTGAATTCTGCCCAAGGCATAGACCGCGGAGATGCGCGTTGCGCGGTCTCCATGGGTCAGTTGCGTCAGAAGCTGCGGAAGTTCGTCCAGCCCCTCAAGCAACTCGAGAGCTGTGCCCGCAGCCTCGCGCACCTGGAGATCATCGTCTGTGAGGGCTTTTATTAGTGCAGATTTTCTTTTTTCTAACATCGTCGATCCTTTGATCACATGTAGATACCCCGCTTTTCCCTTGTGGTCAAGCATCACGGATCTTTCTCGGAACAAGGAAACTAATATTAGAAGGCTTGTATTTTTAGCCTGAAGGGGAGTATTTTTTATAAAAATGTATGAGGGGGTCAACTATGGAAAATCACAGGATGTTGGAAGCGACGGAGCCAGGGCGGTGTTATTTTAGCTGTTTGGGTTTCGTTTTTGTTTTTCTGCTGTTGCTTCTGAGTGGTTTTGTTGTGCCAGCCATTGCGAGTCAAGACCCATTCCGCGAGGCCGCTGAAAGTTTCCTTGAGCTTTTAGATGCCGGGAATTACCAGCAGGCCTGGATGGAGGGGAATGAGTTTCTTCATGTGACGACCAGTGTGGACCGTTGGGCCGATGAAAAGCGTGTTCAGCGTGATCTGCTCGGTCACTTTGAGAAGCGTTTCGTCAGAACTGTCGTGACTCGCCAAACCCTAGCTGGATTTCCTGATGGGGTCTACGGGGTTCTTGTCACTGAATGTCAGTTTGAAAAAAAACAGAGAGGTGTCGAAATCGTCACTCTCGGCAAAGACCTCTATGGCAGTTGGAGGGTGATTTCCTACGACTTACGTTAAGTCTTCACTACATTCAATATATAAAAAGGGATGCACATCTGCGGTGTGCATCCCTTTTTATTGTGAAGTTCTCTCTGAAAAAAAAACCAAATTAAAATGGAATCTCATCATCATCGTTATAGGTCGGTTCTTCGAAGTTGCTGCTCTGTGGTGTCGGCTTGGCTTGCTGGCCCCCACCAACGTAGTTGTTCTGCGGTCTGTCCTGGTTTTCGGGGGACGGGCTGCCTTGGGAGCTGGGAGCAGAATGATTGTTTTGTTGGCCACCATAGCCGCCGCCTTGGTCATCGCTCTTGCCGCCAAGCATCTGCATCTGGTCGGCGACAATCTCGGTGATGTATTTTTTGTTGCCGTCCCGGTCATCGTAGCTGCGCGTCTGGATCTTGCCTTCGATATAAACCTGTTTCCCCTTATGCAGAAATTTTCCGCAAATCTCAGCAAGTTGACGCCAGGCGACAATGTTGTGCCATTCGGTTTTTTCCTGACGATTGCCGTCGCGATCTTTGTAACGCTCCGATGTGGCAATAGAGAAAGTTGCAACCGCTGCCCCTGACGGGGTATAGCGGAGTTCGGGGTCCTTGCCTAGGTTCCCGACCAGAATGACTTTGTTGACCGACATACCGTCCTCCTTTTTTTGTCAATGCTAAGTGACAATTAAATTTGTCAGTCAGCTAAAATAGTTTGTCAATTGCTAAAACAGTTTGTCTTTGACCTAAAGAGTTTGTCACCAGCGTGATCTCACAACGATGGGTCAAGGATAACAGGCAGCTTTTGACTCGATTACTTGAGTTAACTAAATCAGAATGAACTGTGCTTGAACGCAAATTCACTAAAAAGCGCTTTTCGTATCCGACCGCATCATACACTTTGGGGTAGATGACTGAAAGTCAATTTTAGATTCGCTTGGTAAGTCGAATTTGGCTGGAAAGCAATCCAGGTCACTGAGAAGTGTTAACTAATTTAAATAATGACATGATTAAATCTGTTTGTCAATGAAAAAACTATATAAATCAGGTACATAGGGTAATATCCTATTATCTGTCAGCTATCATACGAAGTAGAATTTGTATGATAATTTGTAGCTTTAGAAACTTGCCATCATCTCAGTAGTCGTTCATTGGAATGTAGGTTTTGAGTAAGGCCCCGTAGTTGTAGTATTGAAGTCGCCGGAACCAAGTCCGGTTCCGGCGACTCCCCCCTCCTTCTTTGGTACCTAACAAATTAAGCAGTTGCATAGGTTGGCTTACAATTTAGCAAACCCGATGCCAACTGTGTAACCATCTATAAATACACATAATTTAAGCTAGAGTTTCCTGAGGGACTTCATGTGCTTTTAAAATATTTTGTGAAATTGTAAAAAAACTTATATGTTGTGTTGAGCCACGTTTGAGAGGAGACGAAAATGGACAGGGTATTATTTAAAAAAAACCAAGAAAAGTTACTGCTAATTTAGTTTGTCATCTGTGCTCCAGACCAGCGCCAATGACAAACTCCTTTAACCAGAACCTCCAATGTAAGTTACTGAACTCTCTAGAACTGAAATGACAAACTAAATTAGCATCCAGCATCAATTGATAAGCTGAAAGCAGCCGACAAATTTATGTGATTTTATACAGGGAATTCCCACAGTGCAAAATGTAGCCGATTGCGCCTTTAGAGTAAACCGGTTAATGCTGCCAGATCTTGTAAAATTATGCTTTTTGTTGAAAAGTTATTGACAAAAATGCTTAGATTTCAGTAATATAGCGAGTTTATTGACCTGATGGAGGATTGGCTTGTTGCGCACTGTCTTCTTTTATCTCTGTTTCTTCCCCTGGACCTTGTTGGTTGTAATTTGTGGTGCCCCGTTCTCTTTGATAAGTCCGGATTATATGCACAACAGTGGCCGAATCTGGGGGATCGTTTCCTTGTGGTTTGCTGGGGTCAGATTAAAGGTCGAAGGGCACGAACATCTTCCGCTGACGGGGCAACCTGTCATTTTTGTCGGCAATCATCAGAGTAATTTTGATATTTTGAGCTACTATGCCGGGCTTCCCGCGCAGTTTCGCTGGATGGCTAAGGAGGAGCTTTTTCGTGTCCCTCTGTTTGGTCTGGCGATGCGTCGTAGCGGCTATATTGCGATAGATCGTAGTAATCGGCGCAAGGCGATGAGGAGCATGAGTGTTGCTGCCGAAAGGATTCGTGGGGGAACCTCGGTGGTGATCTTTCCTGAAGGGACAAGGTGCGAAAATGGACGCTTGCAGCAATTTAAAAAGGGCGGCTTTCTGATTGCTCTCAAGGCGCAGGTGCCGATTGTTCCGGTGGCGATCAGTGGGAGCTGGAATGTTATGCATAAGGGAGATTTGAAATTTCGCGCAGGTACCATTCGTCTGCGGATTTTACCCCCGATAGAAATAACCGGTCTGACCAGCAAAGATTCAGACCGGCTGATGGCACAAGTGCGTAACTGCCTTGCCGAAGCCATCGATGAGGAGTCTGGTCATGCCACAGTTAACTGAGCTTAGCCTGCGTCTTTTGCCTTTAGGGGGCCTGGGTGAAATCGGTCTCAATATGATGGCCCTTGAAACCGCAGGGAAGATTCTGCTGATCGACTGCGGCCTGATGTTTCCCGAGGCCTATATGTTGGGGGTCGATCTGGTGCTGCCCGATGTGCAGATGCTCGAAGAGCGGGGCGACGATATTGTGGGTCTGGTTTTGACCCATGGTCATGAGGACCACATCGGTGCCATCCCCTTCCTCTGGCAACAGCTCGGTTGCCCCAAGATCTACGGCACCAAGCTGACGCTGGGGCTGCTGCATAACAAACTCAAGGAACACCAGCTTGAGTCCAAGGTTGATCTGGTAACGGTCGTGCCGCGTCAGGTTGTTGAGCTTGCGCCTTTTAGCGTTGAGCCATTTCGCGCCGCCCATTCGATTGTTGATGGTGTCGGCTATGCGATTGGCACTCCGGCGGGGATGGTGATCCATACCGGTGATTTCAAGATCGATCAGACCCCGGTTGACGGAGAGAAGACCGATCTGGCGCGACTGGCTCAGCTCGGAGAGGAAGGGGTTTTGTTGCTACTGGCCGATTCGACCAATGTCGAAAATAGTGGCTATACCCTTTCAGAATCGACGGTCGGCCGGGCTTTTGCCGAAATCTTTCCAACCTGCCAAAGGCGGATTATCGTTTCGACCTTCTCTTCCAATATTCATCGTATCCAGCAGGTGATTGATGCCGCGGCCGCCCACGGGCGCAAGATGCTGGTCAACGGGCGTAGTATGGTGTCGAATATTGCTATAGCTCGACAGCTTGGCTATCTTCGCGCGAGTGATGATCAGTTTATCGATCTGCGCGACATGCGCGATCTGCCGCCCGAGCAGGTGCTGATTCTGACCACCGGCAGCCAGGGCGAGCCGCTCAGCTCGTTGATGCGGATCGCCTTGGGCGATCATAAGCAGATTGAGCTTGAAGCAGGGGATAGTGTTATTCTCTCTTCCAAATTTATCCCCGGCAACGAAAAGGCGATATCCGATCTGATTAACAAGCTTTATCGCCGCGGTGCCGAGGTCTTTTACGAAAAAACCAGCGAAATCCACGTTTCCGGACATGCCAGTCGAGAAGAATTGAAGCTGGTTCACAATCTGGTTCGGCCACGCTATTTTGTGCCAATCCATGGAGAGTACCGGCATCTGGTCAAGCATCGTCAGTTAGCGATCGAGTTGGGGATGGATCCGCAACGGACCCTGGTTCTTGAAAATGGTCAATCCTTGTCGGTCAGCGCAACGGGGCTTGAATTCGGAGAAAAATTTGAAAAGGGGCGGATCTTTGTCGACGGCAAGGGGATCGGTGACGTCGGGAGCATGGTATTGCGTGATCGGCGTCACTTGGCCAACCACGGGCTGGTCATTGCCATGCTGGCGATCAATCAGAGCACGGGTGAAGTTGTCTTTGGACCAGAGCTCTTTACCCGTGGTTTTATACCGGAGGATGAACAACTCAGTGAGCAGCTCCTCGAAGAGGCTCGGCAGCAACTGCGGGATTTAATCGATGAACAAAGCCTTGAGGCCATCACCGACTGGGAAGAGTTGCGGGTCAACGTGCGCAAGACTCTGCGCCGATTGTTCAATCGCAGTCTCGCGCGTCGGCCGTTGATCCTGCCGCTGGTTCTTGAACTTTAGGGATTGTTTTGATTGTTTTGGATCGAAGTTATTTAGATTTACGAATGTGTTTTGCGCCGATTCTTTACGGGCGAATTGATGAACAGGGATAAACGATGAATAAACAGATTCCCGAAATTCCAGCTGAGAGCCGTATGCGTAAGGAGATTTTGGGCCTGATTTGGTTGGCCATGGGTCTTTTTCTGCTGCTCTGCCTCGGTTCATACAGCAATAGTGACCCCTCGTTCAATATCAGTACGCACCCAACCAATATCCATAACTTTGGTGGAGTGTTCGGCGCCCACCTGGCCGATCTGCTCTTTCAGAGTTTCGGTCTGACGGCGCTGCTCTTTCCGCTGGCGTGTTTAAATCTCGCCTGGCGTTGGCTCAAGTTTCGTGAGGTCCATCTGCACTGGCAACGCGCTGGTGCTTTTCTCTTGTTGCAAGTTTCACTGGCCGGTATTTTGTCGCTCAGATTGCAGCATGTTGAGTTCTTCGGCAGCCGGATCGGTGAGGCTGGCGGGGCGATCGGACGGGTGCTGGTTCGACTCTTGTCGAGTTATCTTAATTTGAGCGGCGCCGCCGTGGTCCTGACTGTCTTCTTTCTGGTCGCGTTGATTATTTCGACCCGCTTTAGTCTGGTTCTGTTTATCGACGGTATTCTGGAACGATTTGGCCGTCGTCTTGAAATGCGTCGTGAAAATCGTCAGGCCCGGACCAAAAAAGTGGCAAAACGCGAACCTGAAATTAGAACCGCGGTTCTTCTGCCCCCCGAACCCAAGTCCTTGCCCGCTCCGCGAAAAACGACCAAAGCTGCCAAGAAGAAAGGGGCTGCCGAGGAGAATCAGGTCGCCTTCTCCTTCCTTGAACCCGATGGAACCTATCATCAGCCGCCGGTTACCTTGTTGGACCATGACGGTGAGCTCGCCGCGCCGATTGATCGCGATAGTCTGACGATGGCGGCCAAGATGCTTGAGCAGAAATTACTCGATTTCGGAGTTGAGGGCGAAATCGTCGAGGTCAAACCAGGACCGGTCGTTACCATGTATGAATTCGCTCCGGCTGCCGGGATAAAGGTTAATAAGATCTCTAACCTGCAAGACGATCTGGCGATGGCGATGCAGGCCGTATCGATCCGAATTGTTGCACCGATCCCCGGGCGGGGCGTGGTTGGAATCGAGATCCCTAATAAACAGCGTCAGACCGTTTATTTAAAAGAGATTATCGAGTCGGTCGATTTCCAGCGCACCGGTGGCAAGTTGCCGATGGCGCTCGGTGTCGATATCTTCGGCCAGACCGTGGTCTCCGATCTCGCTAAAATGCCACACCTGCTGGTCGCCGGCTCAACCGGCAGCGGCAAGTCGGTCTCGATCAATACCATGATCCTCTCGCTGCTTTACAAGGCGACCCCTGAGGATGTGCGGTTGATCATGATCGACCCCAAGATGTTGGAATTGTCGATCTATGAGGGGATCCCCCACCTCTTGCTACCGGTCGTGACTGAGCCGAAGAAAGCCAACCTCGCCCTGGGCTGGGCGGTGCGCGAGATGGAGCGGCGCTATCAGCTGATGGCTGACAAGGGGGTGCGCAATATTGATGGTTATAACCGCAAGTTGATCAAGGAGTCGAAGGACGCCGATGCCGCAGCGGCCCTTGAAGAGCTTGAAGATACGATTATTCTGACGGCTGAAGATATGCTAGATGCCGCAGAAGAGTTTCCGCCATTACCCGAGCCGGTCGAAGAACTGGAACACGGACATATTCCGCATATCGTTATTATTGTCGATGAACTCGCCGACCTGATGATGGTTGCTGGGCGTGATATCGAAGAATCGATAGCGCGCCTCGCTCAGATGGCGCGTGCCGCTGGTATCCACCTGATTCTGGCGACCCAGAGACCGAGCGTCGATGTTATCACCGGCCTGATCAAGGCCAACTTCCCGACGCGGATCTCCTTCAAGGTCTTCTCGCGTATCGATTCACGCACCATCCTCGACTCGATGGGTGCCGAAGCGCTGCTGGGGATGGGCGATATGCTCTTTCTCCCCCCCGGTGTCGGCTATCTGCAGCGGGTTCATGGGGCTTTTGTCTCAGAGCATGAGGTGCAGCGCGTGGTTGAGTTCCTGACCAAGCAGGGGCGGCCCGAGTACGACAAATCGATCCTGACCGCACCGCCCGAAACCAAGGGTGCCGCTGGTGAAGATGATGATGGCTATGATGAACACTGGGATACGGCTCTGCAGATCGTTTCCGAATCTCGCCAAGCGTCAATCTCTATGCTGCAGCGACGGCTGCGGGTCGGTTACAACCGTGCCGCGCGCATGATTGAGAAGATGGAGTCCGAAGGGATTGTCGGGCCCTCAGACGGTAGTGGAAAACCGCGTGAGGTCATGATCGGGCGGATCGAGTAAAAATTGTCGGTTGAAGAGTTTGAATGTTATTGAAAAAGAGACGCACTAGAGCGTCTCTTTTTTTGTCTTAGCTGAAGAAAATTCAGATCAATGCCAAACTCACTCAGTCGAGCAGGTCTGACAGCTGATGTTCGATCAAGACCTGTTTGATCAGTTCGCGGATCTGACTCTCATGTTCCATCTGGAGAGCTTTGTGTAGCGTTTTTTCAGCGACCCCAACCGGTAGCATGCGGATCAACCACTTGATCTTCGGCAAGCGAAAAGCGCTCATACTCAAGGCTTCTATGCGCATGCCGAGCAGCAGAACCACCGCCAACGGGGCGGCAGCCATTTCTCCGCACAGACTGACCGGCAGGTCGAGTTGGCGACACTCTTGAACGATGCGATATATTTCGCGCAGCACCGCCGGGTGCAGGTTGTCGAACAGGTGCGAGACGCGGGCATTGTTGCGGTCAAGTGCCAGCAGGTATTGGGTCAGATCGTTCGAGCCGATCGAGACGAAATCGATCCGCGTGGCAAAGAAGGGGAGAAGATTTACTGCCGCGGGGACCTCAACCATGATGCCGACCAGCGGTTTGTGAATCTGAAATCCCTCGGCAGCAAGCTGGGCACAGGCGTCCTCCAGCAGGATCGCGAAGGCGTCGAGTTCATCCACCCGACTGACCATCGGCAACAGAATCTGTAGATTCTCCAGCCCTTCTGAGGCCCTCAGCATGGCGCGAATCTGGGTCATGAAGATCGGCCGATTATCCAGGGTGAAGCGGATCCCGCGCCAGCCGAGATAGGGGTTCTCCTCGCTGAATCGATAATAGGGGAGAGCTTTATCACCGCCGATGTCGAGGGTCCGAATGGTCACAGGTTTGCCAGCATAGGCCAGCAGGACCTGACGGTAGACCAGGATCTGTTCTTCCTCGGTGGGGAAGTTATCATGTTCCATGAAGGGGATTTCTGAGCGGTAGAGCCCGATCCCTTCGGCACCATTTTTCAGGCCGGGCGATATGTCGGCCATCAGCCCGGTATTGGCATAGAGCCTGACGCGATGACCATCCGGTGTGATGGCCGGTAACTCTTTCAGCTCTTCGAGTCCTTCAGCCAGATGCCGTTCACGGTTGGCGAGGGTCTGATATTCTTCCAGCACCAGTTCGCTGGGGTTGAGCAGCACCTGCCCCTGATGACCGTCAAGAATTGCAACTGTGCCTTGCGACAGGCCCTTGACCTTGCCGGTTCCCATAACTGCTGGCAGGCCGAGTGCGTTGGCCAGCACGGCCGTGTGCGACAAGCTGGACCCTGATTGACAGATAATGCCTGCAAGTTGCTCCCGTCTGTAACAGGCGATGTCGGTTATGCTGATCAGGTTGCCGGTCAGAATCAGGTTTTGCTCCTCTTCGACCGTAGCCTGTTCGCCGCACAACCGGGCGTAAATTTTATTACCGATATTGCGCACGTCCTCGGCACGCAGGCGCAGATAGGGGTCGTCCATGTTCTCAAAACGGGTGGCGTAATCTCCGATTGTTCTTCTTAAAGCTCCCGGCGCAGTTGCCCAGACGAATCCCCTCTTCAACCGCATGGATCAGTTCGCGGCTGTCGAGCAGCATGCTATAGACCGAAAAGATAGATGAAACATCACCGGGAAGATCGTTTCCCAACTGATTTGAGCCCTGTTCCAATTCGGCACGGCACTCCTTGAGCGCGAGCTGAAATTTTTCCAGTTCGGCATTTATCTCTGCGCATTCCTTATCACTGACCTCATTGAGCTCTCCCCCCGCCAGCAGGTGGATGCTGCCGACGCCGATGCCAGGAGCACCTTTGACACCTAGAATCCGTTGGGTCTTTGTGGTCGTTTGATCAGACTGATTGAATGGAAAATTATCCCGTTCAAGGGCTAAGGTGGCAGCGAGTTGAGCCGCAATGGTGACCAGAAAGGCCTCTTCGTCAGTCGTGAACTTGCGCGATTGACGTTCCTGAACGACCAGTACGCCGATGAGCTGGCGCAGGTGCACAAGGGGGACGCCAAGAAATGCCTGATACTGTTCCTCGCTGGTTTCCGGGAAGTAGCGATAGTCAGGGTGCTGGGCAGCATTTTCGAGATTAAGCGGATGGCTGTTACGTGCGATATTGCCGGCCAGCCCTTCCCCGTCTAAGAGCTTGACCTTGCCTACAGATGCGGGATCGAGTCCATCGGTCGCAGCCAGAGTCAAACCGTTTCCGTTTTGCGCGATATACAGACTGCAGACGCTCACCTGCATGGCCGAGCGAACCGCAGAGACGATGTAGCGCACCTGTTTGTCTGGGGATGACGTTGCGGCTGCTTCCTGGACTATTTTTTTAAGCAAGCTGAGGGAATTACTCATCGTCTAAATCTCTGAGTTGAATGGTGTTGATGCGCGTCTATTTTAATTGTTTTAATAATAAACATCCAAGCAAAAACATTTGACATCAAGGGGGGATCGGGATAATTGTCCGCACCAAATTATCGATTGAACAAAGAAGTGCTAATTTCCACTATGTTTAAACGTATTTCTGGTAGAAGATATTATGGCAAAGCAGAAGGGTTTTCAGCAAAAGTTATAGGTTTCAGATCTTTTGATATAAACTTGGCACCAGTTTGTGCCCTTTCTATGGATGGTGGTGATTTATGCGTACCAAGCTGACTTCTGATGAAATCGTTATCCGTGTAATGACCATAGATGATCTGGCTGCGGTGTTTCACCTCGGCGAAAAACTTTTTACCTCGGACTATTCATCAAGCATGTACCGCACCTGGGATGAGTATGAAATTACCACACTGTACAATTCTGACAGTGAGCTGTGTATCGTCGCCGAGCTGAATGATGAGGTCATCGGCTTTGCGCTCGGGACCACGGTTGAAAAGCAAAACTCTTCTTGGAAATACGGTTACCTGGTCTGGATCGGAACACGACCCGGGTTGCAAAAATCTGGCGCGGGGAAGAAACTCTTTGATGAAATCAAAGCGCGAATGGTCGAACAGGGCGTTCGCATGGTCATTATTGATACCGATGCGGATAACGAAGCCGGTATCAGTTTTTTCAAGAAACAGGGGTTCGACAATATTCAGCAGCATGTTTACATGACACTCAATCTTTCCAGATCGCGTAAAAAAAGCAAAAAGGGATAATGATGAATAGTCGATTGGAACAGGTCTGGAACGCCATAGATCCACAACGTCTGCGTCAGACGCTGATGGAGATGATTGATATCTATTCCCCCTCCGGCAAAGAGGAGGATATCCAACTTTATCTTGAAGAACGGCTCGCCCCTGCGGGGATTACAGTGCGTCGCCAGGAGGTTGAAGATGAGCGTTTTAATCTCATCGCGACCATGGGGCCAGGCGAACCTGAGCTGTATCTGGTCGGACATGTCGATACCGTTGCGGCCTGGGATATCGATGAGTATGCCGCCGTGGAAGAGTGGGGTGTCGTCCGTGGTCTGGGGAGTGCTGACATGAAGGGCGGCTGCGCGGCGATGGTTGAAACCTGGCTGGCACTGGCAACTTTGCCCGAGGAGCAGCGACCTTCTCTTGGTCTGCTGCTGTGCGTAGGCGAGGAAGAGAACGGTGACGGCAGCGCCCGCTTTTTAACCGAACGCTGTCCCGCGCGGGTTATCATCGGCGAGCCGACCTCGATGTTGCCAGCCTTCAATCATTTTGGTTACATGGAGGTTTCGCTGGTCACCCAGGGGCGGCGCATTCATTCATCGCTACCGGAGTTGGGGCATAACGCCATTGAATCGATGTTGCGCGTTCTTTTGCAAATTGAGCAATCCTCGTTGTTTGAGCCTGTGCCTTCGAAGCTGGTTTATTCGATCCGCGAGATGAGTTCTTCGCGCGCCGGATTTGTGGTGCCCGATCGCTGTGAAACGATGATCGATCTGCATCTCTCGCCCGATGTTAATCCAGCCGATGTTCGTCGTGAGTTCGAGTCTGTCCTGATTGAAGCCCGTCGAACGATCAAGGGTCTGGACCTGGAGTTTGAGTTTACCTTCGAGGCCGAGGGCTACGAACTTGGTGCCGATGAGCGTTTGACCGAGATTCTTGAAGATGTCTATCCCCGTCTTAATCTGCCGCTGGATTTTGTCCCTTTCCGGTCTCACTCCGATGGCAACCTGTTCTATCAGGCAGGGAGCAAGCCGTTTATTTTAGGTCCCGGGTCCCTCGAGACCGCGCATACTGCCGAAGAACAGACCAGCTTGGCCGAAGTTGAAGCCGCTGCGCGGGTTTATGCGGCGCTTGCGCTTGGCTAAGTAGTGACCGAACAGATCTGATCTGACGATCTCAAGCCCTAATACCTGTTGGAATTATCCCCGGATTTAGATCAAAGAACAGGATAGCTCTATGCATACCCTTGAAGTGGAAAAGCCTTGGGAAAAACTCTCGGAACTCATCGCGACTGATGATCCAGAGCAGATTAATCTCTTTTTAAACAGTATCAATCCTTCGGATACGGCTCTGGCAGTGTCTCGTTTGACCGCTACTGAGCAGAACCGTCTCATGACGCTGCTCAGTCCCGAAGATGCGGCGGATGTCATTGAGGATATTTCAGATACTCAGGGCGCTGATCTTATCGAAGATCTCTCTCCTTTACAGGCCGCAGCAATTCTGGAAGAGCTGGACAGCGATCATGTCGCTGACCTGCTGGGCGAACTCGATGAAGAGGACGCTCAGGCGATTATTGAGCAGATGGCGCCGGAAGAGGCCGAAGAAGCGCGGCAGTTTCTCGCCTACCCGTCCGATACCGCTGGCGGTTTGATGCTTTCAGAATATCTGGATTTTCGCAGTGAGCAGAAGGTTCAGGATGTTCTGGATGATTTGCAGGCAAACCGCGAGGAGTACGCCGACTATAACGTTCAATATCTCTACGTGACTGATGATGACAACCGCTTGCTGGGTGTTTTGCGCATGCGCGACCTGCTTTTTCCACGGCGCACCGCAACGCTGGGGTCGCTGATGATAAGCAACCCTTTTAAGGTCAGTGTCGACACCTCATTGGCGGGATTACGTAACTTCTTTGAAGAACATAATCTGTTCGGGGTGCCGGTGGTTGATGCCGATTCATGCCTACTCGGAATCGTGTTGCCGGCAGCGGTCGAAGAGGCGAGCCAGAAGCAGAGCACCCAGGAATTTCTCGGACTCTCGGGGATTATCGGTGGTGAGGAATTTCGTTCCATGCCACTTTTGGGCCGTGCTGGTCGGCGGCTCTCCTGGCTGTCACTGAATATCGTTCTGAATATTCTTGCCGCGAGTGTGATCGCTATCTATCAGGACACCCTCGCAGCGGTGATCACTCTGGCGGTTTTTCTGCCGATGGTCAGTGACATGAGCGGTTGCTCTGGGAATCAGGCGGTAGCAGTCAGTATGCGCGAGCTCTCCCTCGGCCTGGTTCGTCCTACAGAACTGCTGCGGGTTCTGGCCAAGGAGGCCAGCCTTGGTGTGATCAACGGTCTGGCTCTCGGCGTTCTGCTCGGTGGCATTGCGTACCTCTGGAAAGGGAGCCCATATCTTGGGCTGGTGGTCGGCGGTGCATTGGCGGTCAATACCGTTGTCGCTGTCAGCCTCGGTGGTCTGATCCCTTTGTTGCTCAAGCGAATCAAACTCGATCCCGCCCTGGTTTCAAGCCCGCTGTTAACCACAGTGACCGACATGTGCGGCTTCTTTTTTGTGTTAAGTTTTGCCACCCTGGTGTTGGAAAAACTCTGATTTAATTTCTGCCGGTTCGGTTAGACATCTCAATGCTAACCCGTTTTAAAATCGGTCTGAATTTCTGGCCGGCAGTGATAGTTTTGCCGGTGTATACTTCGTTATTGACAGCCTGAACAAACAGGAGTAAATAGCGCAAATACAGGGATCGATTCACTACCGGGACCGCGCAAGACGAAGCATAAAAAGTAACCCCTTTTTATGGATATAGCCCCAGGCGCCCGGGCAAAAGATTCAATCCAGATGTTTGGTTTTCGGGCTGATAAGGGGTTATGGCTATGAACGTTTATCCTTTCTTCTTGAGAGGTGTTGACGCTGGGGTTTTTACCCCCCGCGCGCTTTCTCCCGTCGATTTTCGCAGTTCACCTCAGTCAATTTTCCAGCTGGATCTGTTTGATTCCAAAGGGGGGGGACGATGACCCTTCCTCTGGAGGTTCTGGGCATCGCTCCGTTGGATCCGCTCGGCCTGCTTTGTGCTGTTATCGGAGGTGGGATCGTCGGGATTGAGCGTCAACTTTGCGGCAAGCCGGTCGGCATCCGCACCAGCGCCCTGATCTGTGTCGGTGTCTATGTCTTTATTGTCATCGCCAACACGGTCTCAACCGGCGCGACTGATAATTCTCGAATCATAGGACAGGTCGTCACCGGCGTCGGGTTCCTCGGCGCTGGGGTCATGATGTCGCGCGATGGCGTTGTCGTCGGTGTCACCTCGGCGGCAGCAATCTGGGTGCAAGCCGCTATCGGCATCACGATCGGCAGTGGCTATTATCTGTCAGGGATAAAGCTGTCTCTGCTCACCGTGGCGATTCTGGTCGGGGTGAACATGTTGGAGAACACCTTCAAGTTCTTCCAGCGTGGCGTCCATCAGCAATTTATTCAGGTCAGAAATTATCGGCGCAAGAAAGATTACATTCCTTCTGAAGAGCGCCGTGTAGATGATTCTGAATCTGAGGGGCATCGGCAAACAATAGGTCAGGAGGGAGACTCATGAGGCTGCAGCTGCCCTTCTCCATTCTGCCACAGCCCAACGACAGCACCTGCGGCCCAACCTGCCTGCATTCGATTTATCGCTACTATGGGGATGAGATCTCCCTCGAACAGGTAATCGAAGAGGTTACTATGCTTAAAGCGGGGGGCACTCTGGCGGTAATGCTGGCCAGCCACGCCTTGCAGCGCGGCTACAGCGCGACCGTCTATACCTACAAGTTACAACTCTTCGATCCGAGCTGGTTCGTCCCGGCCGGTCCGGATTTGCGCGGCCGTTTGCTGGCGCAGATGGCCTGCAAAGAGGATGAAAGGCTTCAGGTAGCATCGGAGGCTTATCTGCGTTTTTTGGAACAGGGTGGTGAATTGCGCCTCGAAGATCTGACCGCAAGTCTGCTGCGGCGCTACGTCAAGCGTTCGATCCCGGTGATCGCCGGTCTGAGCTCTACCTACCTCTATCGAACTCCGCGAGAATACGGGCCCAAATGTGATTATGACGATGTACGCGGTGATCCTGCCGGGCACTTCGTGGTGCTCTGTGGCTACAACAAAGAAACACGCACCCTGCAGATTGCCGACCCGCTGCTCCCCAATCCGGTGGCTAAAACCCAGCTTTATGATGTCAGTATTGACCGGGTTTTATGCTCCATTCTGCTCGGGGTTCTCACCTATGATGCCAATCTGCTCATCGTCCGCCCACGGGGAAAGTAACAAAATCATGGCAAACGCGATTCTGATCGTTGTTGATGACCCGCAAACCTGGCCGCTGCAGATCGAAGGGGTCGAGTTGGTCGCTGCACGGCACTATATTACCGACCCGCACTACCTGGGTCTGCGCCGGGTGAAGATCTTCAATCTCTGCCGCAGCTACCGTTATCAGAGTCTGGGTTATTACGTTTCGCTCCTGGCCGCGGCCCGGGGGCATCGGGTGCTGCCGGGAATCGGTGCCTTGCAGGATCTTAAGTCGCCGAGCATTATCCGCTTTGTCTCCGAAGAGTTGGATGTTCTGATTCAGAAGAACTTCAAACCGCTGCGCTCAGAAACCTTTACCCTGAGTATTTATCTCGGGCAGAACCTGGCCAAGTGCTATACCCAGCTAAGCCAGCGGCTGTTCAAGATGTTTCAGATGCCTTTTCTGCGTGCGGCTTTTGTGTTTAATCCGAAGAGCGAGAAGTGGCAGCTACAAAACGTCCAGCCGATCGCTGCCAGCGAAATCCCCGAAGAACATCGCCCTTTTGCCGTGGCTATGGTCCAGGACTATTTCTCCGGGGTGCGCGCCCGCACCCGCAACAAGAGTAACAGCCGATATGATCTGGCGATTCTGGTCAATCCGGAGGAGCAGGACAGCCCCTCCAATGCGCGGGCGCTGAAGAACTTCATGCGCGCCGCCGAGAGCGTCGGCTTTGCTCCGGAGCTGATCGGGCGCGAAGATTTTGGTCGTATTCCCGAGTTCGACGCTTTGTTTCTGCGTGAAACCACGCGGGTCAATCATCACACCTTCAAGTTCGCCCGTCGCGCCGCGGCCGAGGGTCTGGTCGTGATCGACGACCCTGATTCGATCTTGAAATGCACCAATAAGGTGTTTCTCGCCGAGCTGCTGCAACGCCACAAGATTGCCGTTCCCAAGAGCTTGATCGTCCATCGGGGGAATCAGGCCCAGGTGCTCGAATCGATCGGCCTGCCCTGTATCCTGAAGCAGCCGGACAGCTCCTTTTCGCAAGGCGTGGTCAAGGCCGAAACCCCTGAACAGTTCAAGGAGGAGCTCGCCAAATTGTTGCAGAAGTCGGATCTGGTGATTGCCCAGGAGTTCATGCCGACCGACTTCGACTGGCGGATCGGTATCTTCGACCGCAAGCTGCTCTTCGCCTGCAAGTACTACATGGTCAGCAAACACTGGCAGATCCTCAAGCGGGGTGCCGACGGACGGCAGCTTGAGGGGAACGCCGAAACCTTTCCGGTTGAAGATGTGCCGCTGGCTGTCTGCCAGACTGCTCTCAAAGCGGCAAACCTGATCGGAAACGGTTTATACGGGGTTGATTTGAAACAGATCGGCAAGAAGATCTATGTCATTGAGGTGAATGATAATCCGAGCATCGATGCCGGGGTTGAGGATCTAATCCTGAAGGAAAATCTCTATCTTGAAGTCATGCAGACCATCATGGCACGGGTCGAACTGAAAAAAGGGCGGGGACAATGAGCGACTCCAATAAATTGCACCTGTTTGAAGGCTACGGGGTGGAGCTTGAGTATATGCTGGTCGGGAGCGAGAATCTTGCGGTTCTGCCGGTGGCCGATCAAGTTCTGCAGGCCCAGGCTGGGGTATTGGTCAATGAGGTTGAGGTCGGACCTCTCTGCTGGTCGAATGAGCTGGTGCTGCATGTTATCGAACTGAAAACCAATGGCCCGGCAGCGACGCTGCAGGGGCTGGCCGAGCATTTTCAGCAGGGGGTTACGCAGGTCAACCGGCACCTCAGTGTGCTGGGCGGTCAAATGCTGCCCGGCGGCATGCACCCCTGGATGAATCCCCTAAAAGAGACGCGTCTCTGGCCGCATGGAGATAATTCGATCTACGCGGCCTATAACCGGATCTTCGGTTGTCAGGGGCATGGCTGGAGCAATCTGCAGAGCACCCATATCAACCTGCCTTTTCAGGGGGATGAAGAGTTTGCCCGGTTGCATGCTGCCATCCGGTTGGTTTTGCCACTCTTGCCAGCGCTGGCGGCAAGTTCACCAGTGGTGGAAGGGCGCTACACCGGACTTCTCGATAACCGGTTACGCGCGTACCAGCAAAACCAACGGAAGATCCAGGCTATCACCGGGACCTTCATCCCTGAAGCGGTGTTTAGCCGTCAGGCCTATCAGCAGACTGTTCTGGAGCCGATCTATCAGGCGATCGCGCCTTACGATGAGGATGGCCTTCTCCAGCATGAATGGTTGAACTCACGAGGTGCAATCGCGCGATTCGAGCGCAACACCATCGAAATCCGTCTGCTCGATGTTCAGGAGTGCCCGGAAGCAGATCTGGTCATCATTGAATTGATCTGCGCTGTTTTGAAAAATCTGGTGGAAGAACGCTGGTGCTCTTTAGCGGAACAACAAAGCTGGTCTGAGGCGGTCCTGGCCAAATGGTTGTTGGCGGCGATTGGCGACGGGGAGCGGGCCCGCATCGATGACGCCGACTACCTTTCATTGTTCGATTTTGCCGGGAAGCGGGCGACAATGGGTGAGCTATGGCAACATCTGGCCGGTGCTCTGCGCCCGGAACTGGTCGGCACGCCGGGACTGCCCCTTGATGTCATCCTCAATCAGGGTCCGCTCGCACGTCGACTGATAAAGGCGATGGGGAGTTCCCCTACACGTAAGAACCTGGGTGAAACCTATGGTCAGCTAAGCAACTGCCTTGCCAGTGGGGAGATGTATCATGGTTGAGAGCCGCAAGCTGTTTGTCAGTTGTGAGCATGCCGGCAACCAGGTCCCGCCAGCATACCAGCCACTGTTTCAGAATCAGGGGGAATTGCTCAGCTCGCATTATGGCTATGATCCCGGTGCTCTGGGGCTTGCAAAAATGTTGGCCAAAGGGATGGCCGCCCCACTGGAGAAGTCTGAAACCACGCGTTTATTGGTTGATCTGAACCGCTCCTTACACAACCGAAGCCTGTTTTCTGACGCTGTACGGGGTTTAGCTCAGATAGAGAAAAATGAGATATTGGAGCAGTACTATCTGCCCTACCGCCGGGCCGTAACCAAAAAAATAAATGCCCTGATCGAAACCGGGACACAGGTGATCCATCTTTCGGTCCACTCCTTCACTCCCCAGCTGCATGGTAAGGAGCGTAACGCCGAGCTCGGTCTGCTCTATGATCCGGCGCGTGGCGCAGAGAAACTGTTCAGCCATAACTGGCAGCATTTGCTGCATCAGTATTTGCCAGATTTGAAAATCCGCTGTAATTACCCCTACCTGGGTAGCGCTGACGGACTGGTCAGGTCTTTGCGAACCAGCTGGGACCAGCCGGACTATCTGGGGATCGAACTTGAGGTAAACCAGAAGCTGCTCAATGAGAAAAATTGTTTTTCCGAATCCCTTAAATTAGGCCTGCTCGAGACCTTACAGGACATGTTCCCTTCGGACTAAAAGGTGACAGCCAAGGTTGGATGCTCCCCCCCTCTGCAAAAGGTTAAGTGCTTTTTTAGGTTAGCTTGGGCCGGAAGCGGATAATTTAGATCGCTTGCAGAATTTTGGGGCTGTTGTCGGCTTTGGTTTCAAGGCAGAGGTAATTATAGACCTCAATCAGGCTGGTGCGGATGAGATTGGTCTCTTTGGGGAATTCCCCGGGAGAGAGCTCAAGCGTGAGTGATCCGTCGTACCCGGTTTCGCGCAGATGATTAAGAAAACGGGTCAGGGGGAGGACGCCGTGGCCCGGAAGCAGGTGTTCGCGGCCGTAACCGTAGTCTGAGAAGTGCACGTTGCGGATCCGGCCCGAATCATAATAGTCATGGAAGTCGGTCAGAAAGTTTCTTTTGCAGGTCCCCATGTGAGCGGTGTCGAAGGTCAAAAACAGGTTGTGCTCCCGGGCAAAGTCGAGCATCGCCTCGGTCTGATGCAAAAAATAACGGTGGCAGCCAAGGGGCCCATTCGCCGGCATGTTCTCTAAGGTAATCGTCACCTGGCCGCGCCCGACCTCTTGCTGGAAATCCTTGATTTTTCTAAACCAACGCCAGAATTTAAGCTCGGGTGGCAGCCAGCTCGGGGGGTGAAAGTTAACCAGTGGGATTGCGCAGGCGATTGCCAGGTCGACAGTCTTTTGCAGCTGCAGAACCTTGTCCCCCCAGCCGTTGATGTCGAAGAAAGGGGCGTGTAATGAGGCGACCGGCAGGATTCTTTGCAGGTCCTCTAGCAGGGCGAGTCCGGCGGAATAGTCGAAGTCTTGATTGACGATGACCTCGATCCCGGTAAAGCCGACGTCGGCCGCCAGATGAAAAATATCGGGCAGCGGAAAAGTATAGAGACTGCCTGCGGAGAGGTTTAGTTGCATGTCAGCGCTATCACCCAAAAGAAAGAAATAAAACGTTATTTTGACAGGTTTTCTAACAGATGCAGCTTGATACTGTCAATCTGATTCGGGAGCGAGCAGGGGTGGTCTCTCTGCAGGGTTATGCTTGATGAGTTCGTTCAGAACACTGGTTGCATAGCTGCCGCGGGGTAGGCAAAAATCGAGTTGCAGGTCGTTTTCAATCGCGGTGGTAGCGATTCCGCTGATCGGAACGCGAAGGGCGCGGCGTTTACCGGTCATGGTCAACCCGTCTCCCCGTTTCCAGCTCTCCGGACGTAGACCAAAATGTTTGAGCAGGCTCCGTTCACTCTCGCCGGGTTCCTGTTCGGCCAGTTTAATTTTTGTGCCGAAGAGCGGCGCCGTCGGACTGATCTCAAACTGATCGGCGCGCGGCTGCTCAGTTGGCGCGTCATCGACCAGAAAGCAGGCGCCGTTGGCATGCTTGATCGCCAGATCACCATTTTGCAGAGAGCCGAGGTGCGGCAAGCGTTGATCCAGGAGCTGGTCGAACAGCCAGGACTGCAGGGCCGAAATATAGAGGCGCAGCAGTGGTTTCGGCAGAGCTAGCGCCGCGACTTTGGGCGCTGGCCGTTTCATCAACGTTTCGATCAGGCGTCTCTCGTTGATCATCTTTGCCGGCAGCTGCTGCGCCGCATCAGAAAGATCGCCAGCACGAAAGAGCTGTGCTGCCAGACGCCATTTCGGATCGCTGATAAGTTGCGGGTCGCCGATAAATTCCTGACAGAATTCCCGATAGTCACCGATCAAAAGCAGTTGGCCGAGGCGATGTGAATTGCCGAGCAGGCCGTAACGTTGTTCGCCGAAGCGGTTGGGCACGCCCTCTTTTTCGAGGCGCTGCAGTATCAGTTCAGCTTTCTTCCTGGCTTGCGGGTCTGGTTTGCGGATGCGCAGTCGGAAGCGGTTACCGGACAGGTGGCCGAGGCGAAGTTTGTTGTCATGCCGATTGCTGGTGAGAATTTTGAATGGCAGTTGTTCTAGACGAGCCAACTGTTTTTCGCATCTGGCTGGAAGCGAGATCATCTGGCGCGTGATCGCCTGGGCATCCTTGAGCCCGGCGTAGCCGATCTCCCGCGTGGACAGTTTCAGGCAGGCCGCAATCTGACGTAGCATCTCGGCTGTGGTCGTCCCACGCTTTTCAAGCAGCAGATAGAGATGTTCCCCCTGACCACTACAGGGGTAGAGAGGGAGCTCCTCAACCATGAAGTCTTCGGGGCAGAACTTGTAGCTGCCGCCGATCCCCGGAAGGTCTCCCGTCGACCAGATCATCAGCTCTCCTTGACCCAGCGCATACGAAAGCCTTTGACTGGTGCAGGCGGGGGCGCAGCGACATAGCCCGGTTGACGCTGGTAGTGGCTGTAATAGATCGGTTGACCCAGATCGAGAAACCGCCGCATGTACTTCGAGATGGGATAGTCTCCCAGTTCGTGGGTATAGGCACTGTCGTGGCAGTTGTCGAAGCCCGGTTCGGCGAGCAACATTTCACCGACCTCGATGCCGTAATCGACAAAGTCGGTGCTGAAGTTGAAATGCCCCCCTTCTTCCAGGCAGTGGAGGCCAATTTTGAGGAAATCAGGGTTGACCAGGCGCCGCTTGCGATGACGTTTTTTCGGCCAGGGATCAGGGCAGTTAATGTAGATGGCGTGCAGGCTCTGGGGTTTGACGTGGTGTAGCAGCAGTGAACGCGCTTCGGTGCGCAGAACACGTACATTGGTCAAGCCCGCTTCGTCGATCCGGCGGCTGCTTTGGTCACAGCCCCGGTTGAAGATGTCGATGGCGATATAGTTCTGCTCTGGATGTCTCGTTGCGAGTTGAACGACGAAATCACCGATACCGCAGCCGATCTCAAGGTTGAGCGGCTGAGGGCAGTTGAAGAGCTCCTGCAGGTCGTCGATTTTTTCCAGTTTGGTTTCGGGAACATAGCAAGCGGAGGTGATCAAGGTCATGCGTTGGGTCATGGATTGAGATCTTTCAGATGCTAAAAGGTTATTTCCGCTCAGCCAGGAAACGGCTCAACAGTTTAAGTTGTTCGATCGGGGTGGTCTGATACGAGGGCATAAACTTTTCGCCTCGGGGTAATTGATCAGCCGGTATCAACAGTCGCTGTAGAATCTCTTCCTCGTTTAGCTTCAGACCGATACGATCGAGAGAACCCGCCAGGTTTGAGCCACTCTTGTTGAAATCGTGACAGGCGCGACAGCCGAGCGCTGAAAACAGGCGCCAGGCCTGTTCTTGTTGACCCTGGCTCTGTACTTCAGCCTGTAATGCTCCGGCAACAAGCATCAGCAGTAATGTAATAAAGACAGATCTCATTTCGTAAATCTCCAAATGTCAGACTTCAGGCAGCAAGATACCCGTGCTGACGAGGATTTGCAACGGGCTGAAATCGGTTGCAATGTCGTTCTCTGGCCATTAAGCTGAAGCCTTCGCTTGTTAGATCCTAATCCGAGATTGTCATGTCCAACCGGGTCTGAGCATAAGTTTTTTTCTCTTTGGGAGCAATGATGCAGATTCCAATCAGTCGTCGCGCGCAAATTATTTCGCCTTTTCTGGCGATGGAAGTCATGGAGCGCGCCAAGGGGCTTGAGGCTGCTGGCCGCGATATTATTTATCTGTGCCTCGGGGAGCCTGATTTCCCGACCCCCAAGGCGGTCGTTGATGCGACGCGTCAGGCGCTGGATGATGGCGCGACCTCCTACACCCACTCCTTGGGATTGGCTGAGTTGCGTGCTGAAATCGTCAAGCATTACCGCCAGCGCTATGGGGTGAAGATTACTCCAGACCAGGTTCTGGTCAGTAGTGGTACCAGTCCGCTGATGTTGTTGCTCTTTTCGATGTTGCTCGAAGAGGGGGACGAGCTGATCCTGCCCGACCCGGGTTACTCCTGTTATCCAAATTTTGTCCGTTTTGCCGGAGGCACCCCCGTTGCGCTGCGTACCGACCCGGCCAACGGCTTTCAGCCTCGGTTTGACGAAGTTGCAGCCGTGATCAGCCCCAAAACGCGCGGACTGTTGATTAATTCGCCTTCCAATCCGGCGGGCTCGGTCTTGAGTGGTTCAGAGCTTGAATCCTTAGCCCAGCTGCCAATTCCGATTATCTCGGATGAGATCTATCACGGCCTGACCTACGAGGGTGATGAACATTCAATCCTCGAGTATACTGAAGATGCTTTTGTGTTGGGTGGTTTTTCAAAGTCCTATGCCATGACCGGCTGGCGACTCGGCTTTTTGATTTCACCGAAAAGTTGCGTGCGCCCTTTGCAAGCCCTGCATCAGAATTTCATGATCTGTGCCAACCACTTTGTGCAGATCGGAGGGTTGGCGGCGCTGCGCCATTGCAGCGCTGATGTCGAGCGGATGCGGCGTCTTTACGATCTGCGTCGTCGGCAGTTGGTTCGTCAGTTGCGCGACCTGGGTTTTGGTATCCCTTTCATGCCGAAAGGAGCCTTCTATGTCCTGGCCGATGCCCGACATATCGACGGGGATTCAATGCGTCTGGCCCTCGATATCTTGGATAAAACCGGCGTGGCGCTGACACCCGGTATCGATTTCGGCGCGGGGGCTGAGGGCTTTTTACGCTTCTCCTATTCGAGCCCGCTGGAGCAGATCGATGACGCCCTGCAGCGTATCAGAGGCTATCTGGCTGAGCGCGGCAAGTTGTGAAAACTGTTCCATGTTCCATGGTTCCAGGTTTTAAGCTTGGAACGTCGAACTAATTTTTCAGGAGAAAAATTATGTTAATTGTCATGCATCATCATGCTACCGATGAACAGATTCAGGCGGTCAAAAATACGGTCGAAGCGATGGGGCTGCGGGCCGAGCCGATCCCTGGCAGTATGCGCACAGCGATCGGCGTGCTCGATAATCATGGCTATGTCGAGGACTCGGCGATAAGAGAGTTGCCCGGCGTGCGCGAAGTGATTCACGTCAGCAAACCGTACAAACTGGTGTCGCGCGATTTCCATCCGCAGGGGACGGTGGTCGATGTGGCCGGAGTTAAAATCGGCGACGGGCAGAAGATGGTGATGATGGCCGGGCCCTGCTCCATCGAGACCGAAGAGCAGATGCATACTGCAGCGCGGCAGGTTAAGGCGGCCGGTGGGCATATCCTCCGCGGTGGAGCTTTTAAACCGCGCACCGGACCACACAGCTTTCAGGGTCTGGGTGTCGAAGGTTTGAAGTATCTGTGCGATGCCGGACGCGCAGTCGGGCTGCCAGTGGTGACCGAAGTCATGCGGATTGAGCAGCTCGATGTGATCTGTGAGCACGCTGACATGTTGCAGGTCGGCGCACGCAATATGCAGAATTTTGACTTGCTCAAAGAGGTCGGAAAGCGGAATCATCCCGTGCTGCTTAAGCGCGGGATGAGTGCGACTATCGAAGAATTTCTGGCGGCGGCTGAGTATATCGTCGCTGAGGGGAACAGCCAGGTGGTCCTCTGCGAGCGCGGAATCCGCACTTTCGAAAAGGCGACGCGCAACACTCTCGACCTGTCGGTGGTGCCGCTGATCCGTAGTATGAGTCACCTGCCGATCATCGTCGATCCGAGTCACGCCACCGGTAAGAGGCCTCTGGTGCCGGTTATGGCGCGTGCCGCGCTGGTGGCTGGTGCCCATGGTCTGATGATCGAGATGCATCCCGAACCGGAGAAGGCGCTCTGCGACGGGGCTCAGAGTCTCGACCCTCAGGGCTTTGAAAAATTGATGAAGGAACTGGCGCGGATCGAAGAATTTCTGGTGGAGTTGGAGAGTTAATCAGGTATTACGTCAGGTATTAAGTCGCTTGCCAGATAATGCGCCCCGCGTGTAAGATATCTGACTAAACAAGTAGGCTATTGGCCGCGCCTTGGGTGCGGCTGTCACAAGCGAGATAACGGAGGATCTTTCATTCCATGGAAAACTGCATTCAAGTTGCCGATAAGCTTCACTGGGTCGGTGTCCGTCACCCTGATCTTAAGGTTTTTGATGATCTCTTCCCGACCCATAACGGAACGACCTACAACAGCTATCTGATTCAGGGCAAGAAACTGACAGTGCTGATCGATACGGTCAAGGAACCTTTTACCGAAGAATTTTTTCGCAAGGTTGCTGAGCAGGTTCCGCCGGAGAAGATCGACGCGGTTGTGGTCAGCCATACCGAGCCGGATCACTCGGGAGCCCTGGTTCACTTGCTCGATAAAAATCCGGAGATAGTTGTCTACTGCTCCAAAGCGGCGGAAAACTTTCTCAAGCAACTGCTCAATCGTGATTTTAAGAGTGAAATCATCAAAGATGGTGATGAACTAGATCTCGGGGGGCGCACCCTGCGATTTATCCTGGCGCCTTATCTGCATTGGCCAGATACCATCTTCAGCTATCTGGTTGAGGATGAGATCCTGTTCCCTTGTGATGCCTTTGGTGCGCATTACTGCCCTGATCGCTTGTTTGACGATGAAAATTCAGAATTTTATGCCGATTTTCATTTCTACTTCGACTGCATCATGCGCCCCTTCAAGGACAAGGTGCGTGACGCGCTGGCCAAAATCAAGGATCTGCCGATCCGCATGGTCTGCCCCTCGCATGGACCGGTGCGCCGCTCAACCGGTGATTTTGCCATAGAGTCCTACGCGCGTTGGTCGGTGGCCCCACCTGAAGGCGGCCGGCCGAAGGCTCTGCTGGCGGTTCTCTCTTCCCATGGCAATACACGTGACATGGCCGACGTGATTAAGACCGAGCTTGAGGTTCAGGGTCTGGATGTGATCGGTTTCGCGCTAAGTGATATGCGCGATGATGATTATCGCAACGCCCTGGAGCAGGCTGATGTGTTGGTGATTGGAACCCCCACCATTCAACGGGATGCACCACCTCACGTCTGGCACGCTCTGGCGATGATCTCTTCGGTCACTCCCAAGAACAAGGTTGCCGCTGTTTTCGGTTCCTTCGGTTGGAGCGGGGAGGCGGTCAAGATGGTCGAGCAGCGTTTAGCCGGTCTGAAATACAAACTTGCGGCTGAGGGGGTTTCTTTCCGTTTTACACCGACAGCGGAGAACCTTGCTGACTGCCGTAAGTTTGCCGAACAAATAGCGAGTACCGTACATACCGAAGAGTAACGTCTTAGAAACTTTTTCTAAGTAGAAAACTTATGTTGCTCGTAAAAAAACCTCAGCAGACAATGGCTGGGGATTTTTTTTTGTTATTTACAATGTTGGCACTGCGCTGTTTTTAAAGAGCAATCTCCGAATTCTGTGAAAAATTATTCACACATAGTGTCCTGGTGATAAATCAGCTGAGCTAGAAAAATTAAAATGGTCTGTTAATCTGAAGCCGGTTGTTGATTAAACTCCTCTTTTGCCGTGCTGGTTGGAGGGAGATGTCCTTTTTAAGGTGGGCTTTGGCCCGAAACGGGTGTCCGGAAGGATATCGGGCTACCCCACAAGTTTTGAAAGGAGCAAGGCTGATGAAGAAGGTTTCTGTTGTTGTCTGTATGTTGGCGGCCCTGATGATGTTGATCGGTGTTGGCGTCGTGTCTGCGTCCGATTACGTTGGTTCGGAGCAGTGTGCTTCCTGTCACGAGAAGGAGTTTAACTTCTGGCAGGCAAGTGGCCATCCTTACAAAATCCGTAAGGCCTCCAAAGTGCGTTATTCTGGGATTCCACTTCCTGCAGGATATGACTGGTCTGATATCTCTTATGTGATCGGTGGCGCCAACAAGAAAGCCCGCTTTATTGGACTCGACGGTTATATTATTACCGCCGCTAAAGATGGCAGCGAACTTAAAACCCAGTACAACATGCAGGATGGAAGCTGGTCTTTTTATCATAAGGGTGAGAAGAAAGCTTACAAATGCGGTCCTTGCCATATGACCAACTACAAAAAAGGTGGAAATCAGGATGGTCTGCCAGGCATGATCGGTACCTGGTCTGAAGATGGCATCGGTTGTGAAGAGTGCCATGGTCCGGGCGAAGACCATATCGCCGCACCTTCCAAGGCAACGATCAAGGTCGATAGCAGCGCTGATGCATGCGCTAAGTGTCACCAGCGTGGCGGGACTGGGCCTATGCCGCCAGCAGCGGGTGGATTCATCAAGCATCACGAGCAGATCAATGAATTACGCGTCGGAGCACACAAAGATCTAAGTTGTATGGAATGTCACAATCCGCACCAGCGCGCGATCCTCGCTGAGGGGAACTGTGCCAAATGTCACGACGACGAAGCCGCTAAGTATGCCAAATCACTTCATGGCAAGTCCAACATTGACTGCATCGAATGTCACATGCCGCGCGCTTCCAAGTCGGCGATCAAGACCGGTCTGTTTGCCGGTGACGTGCGTACTCACATCTTCAAGATCAATCCCAAGGCTGACGGGAAACTGATCTACGAAGAGGAGAAAGATGGCAAGAAGCAGATGTTTGCCGCTGGCGCTGTCAGTCTCGATTATGTTTGTCTTAACTGTCACCAGTCGCGTGATATGAAGTGGGCAGCCAAGAACGCGAAGAAGATTCACTGATTTGTGGTGATTGAATACGACTAAGCGTGAAAGGCTGCTTCCTGAGGGAGGCAGCCTTTTTTTTCAGAACTTCATAAGGGTAGGCCTTCCTGTCGATTTGGCCTATGATGCTTAAATTATGATGGATTTGCAGTTAATTTTCCCTCTTTATCTGTTCTATGGCATGGCCTTCTTTGCGATCGGGGTGTCAATCACCTCGCGGGATCTGAGTGCCAGTAGCCTGAAAATCGCAAAGCCGCTGCGTTATTTTGCCCTCTTCGCCTATAGCCATGCACTTTTAGAATGGTTCACTCTCTACCTGATCCTTTACTCTGCCGTTTTCTCCCTGGCGATGCTGCCCTGGGTTAATTTGGCCAAATTGACCCTGGTCTTTGTGTCATTCGGGTTTCTACTGCTTTTCGGCGTCTCGCTTCTGCGTATTGCCTACCCCCAGAGGCGTAACTGGTTTTTCCTGATTCCGCTGCTGCTGGTGATGATTGTTTTCGTCGGTTTGCCCTTGCATAATCGGACCCTTGGGGACTTTCCTTTCTGGCTAACCGATGTGCGCATTCGCAACCTGATCGGCTTCCCAAGCGCCCTGATTGCCAGTCTCGGCTTTATCTTTTATTCAGGGACCGTTCGTCATATCAGTCGCAAGGGCGCCCTTAACTTTGTCGGAGCTGGTTTTTCTCTGGCCTGTTACGGGGTGTTGACTGGTCTTGTCCCTTCCGGCGTTACCTTGCCACCGTTCAATGTCCCGGTTGAACTTTTTCGTGGATTATCTGCTTTTGTGATCCTGCACTTTGTTATGAATGCTTTGCACACCTTCGATGTTGAGCGAAAGATGGTCATCGAGGAACGATTGCAGCGCTTTGCCAAGGCCGAAAAACTGAGTTCGTTGGGCAAACTTGCCTTTGGCGTAGCACATGAGATCAATAATCCTCTGACCAACGTTTCAATGACCCTTGAATTGCTGAAGGGCGAGCTGGAAAAGCCAGGCGAACTTCCAGAGTCACAAGCTAAAAGATTTGCGACCATTGAGCGTAACCTCGGGCGTGCTTCAAAGATCGCCAGTGAACTGCTTTTTTTCTCGACCGACAAAGCAGCTGGCTCTCAATCGACCGATCTCAACGAGTTGCTTAGGGGGACGCTGGAACTCATCGGTGCAAAGCGCAAGGCTTATCAGATCTCCCTCAATCTACAGCCGCTACCGGCCATTTCTGTGATCCCTTGGAAAATCGAGGAAGTCTTTTTGAATTTGCTCAGTAATGCTATGGAGTCGATGCCTGAGGGTGGTGGGATAGGAATTGAATCCAGGGAAGTGAAAGACCAGCTATTGGTCCGAATTGTTGATAAAGGGCCGGGTATTGCTACCGAGGATATGCCGTTTGTCCTTGATCCTTTCTTTACGACAAAAGAGGTGGGCAAGGGGACCGGTCTTGGACTGTCGATTTGTTTTGGAATTATGGCGATGCATGGCGGCAAGATTGAGGTCAGCAGTCCGTCGGGTCAGGGCACCGAGGTGTCTCTGGTTTTCCCAACAGAGAGCGGGGTTTTATGATAAAAATACTGATTGTTGATGATGATGTCGATATGCAGGAGAATATTGCTGAAATTCTCACTGGTGAAGGTTTTTCAGTCATGGCGGCGCATAATGGCGAAGAATCACTCGAGCTACTGGCCAAAAACGAGTTCGATCTTGTTCTCCTCGATCTGATTATGCCCGGTCTCGGAGGGATGGATCTGCTTCCTTCTGTCAGGCGCCTTAACCCCCATGCTCAAATCATCATGATTACTGCTTTTTCAACCGTGGAGAATGCGGTGAAAGCGATGCAACGAGGGGCAAGCGACTATATTGCTAAGCCATTTAAAATTGATGAATTATTGGTAGCGGTAAAAAAATGCCTCGAAGAAGCGCGGTTTCAGTCGTGCAAAGCCATCCTGGATATGAACGACACCTTCGGTAGTCTGGCGCATGCTATCCGGCGCCAGATTCTGTTATTGCTCAAGCAAACGGGTAAGTCACGTTTTATGGAGATTTCACGCAAGCTGGAGATTGAGGACCACACCAAGATGAATTTTCATCTGAAGGTTTTAAAGGATGCTGGCTTGATCAAACAGAACACCCACAAACTTTATTTGCTGACTCCTGCAGGGGAGAAGGTCATTGAATGTCTAAACGCTGTCGTCAAGGGGCTTTCGGGTTGAGTGAAGTCCATTCTTTCCGATATTGAAGTTTAGAACCAGCTGTGAAAGAATTCAGCTCTGTCCTTTCTCCTATCTTCTTGGTTAACTCATGCCTGAACTGATCGCTGACATCGCAGTGTTCGCCCCTTTACGCCAGCTGTTTTCCTATCGGGTTGGTGAAGCTCTGTGCGAGTCGATCGCCCCGGGGCAGGGGGTGAGGGTCCCTTTCGGGCGGCGCCGGATCGCTGGAATCGTTGTTGCCCTGCGCCGCGGAACCGCTGAAAAGCTCAAAGATGTTGGTGAACTGCTGGCCAAAGAGCCGATGCTCGATCTACCCCTGCTTGAGCTCTGTTGCTGGGCTGCTGACTATTACCGCTATCCGGTCGGCATGGCTTTGCGTTCAGCTATTCCTGCTGGACTGGTTGCGGCGGCGCCGCGAGTTTCCGTTTTAAGTGATTCTCTCTATCGCTGCGCTGAAATTGCAGAGCAGCCCCGTGGGAGTAAGCAGCGCGAGGTTCTTGAGTTTATCCGAACGGCGGGTGAGGCGACCCTGAGTGGCTTGCGCGAAGAGTTTGCCAACCCTCATCCGGTTCTGGATCGCCTGGTAGAGCATGGGTTTTTGCTTAAATCAACAATCGAAAAACTACGCGATCCCTTTCTGTCTGATCCGGTGCAGACCGATCAGCCTCTGACACTGACAGACGAACAACAACTGGCTTTCGAGCGTTTGCGTCAGGCGGTTACGGCCGATACTTTCAGCCCCTTTTTACTTCAGGGGGTCACCGGTAGCGGCAAGACCGAAGTCTACCTGCAAGCGATAGCTGAGGTGTTGCAGCGAGGCCGGCAAGGATTGGTGCTGGTCCCGGAAATTGCCTTGACGCCTCAGTTGGTTGGCCGGTTTCGTGCGCGTTTTGAGGAGGCTGGTTACCGCATCTCGGTCCTCCATTCGGGCCTGTCTGATGGTGAGCGCTTCGATTCCTGGCGGCAGATCGCCCGGGGTGATATCGATATTGTGATCGGCGCGCGCTCGGCGATCTTTGCGCCACTTCAGCGTCCTGGTTTGATTATCGTTGATGAAGAGCATGAGAGCAGCTACAAGCAGGGGGAGGGTTTTCGTTATAACGCGCGTGACTTAGCCCTGTTGCGCGGCCAGAAAGTCAACTGTCCGGTCTTGCTCGGCAGTGCTACCCCCTCGCTGGGGAGCGCCTTCCGTTGTGCCTCAGGCCAGATGGAGAAACTCGAACTGACCCGGCGTGCCCATGCCGGGGAGTTGCCTCAGGTGCAGTTGATCAACCTGAGCGGTCAACCACCCGAGCAGCTGATATCGGATCAGTTACAGGGGGCGATTGATCTCGCTCTGGGGGCTGGTCAGCAAGTGATGTTACTCCTCAACCGCCGGGGCTTTTCCCCCTTCCTTATCTGTGCAGATTGCGGGCAGACCTTTCGTTGCCCTAATTGTGAAATTACCCTGACCTACCATCAAAAAGCCCAGCATCTGCGCTGCCACTACTGTGACTACAGCCATCCCCCGCCAGCCGCCTGTCCGCGTTGTGAAGGCCATCAACTTGAGCCTGAAGGCTTCGGTACTGAACGGCTGGAGCAGGAGATCACTGAACTTTTCCCTGAGGCGCGCCTGGCGCGGATGGATCGGGATACCACCAGTCGCAAAGGGGCTCATCAAAAGATCGTGCGCAAGATGCTTGCTGGTGAGATCGATATTCTGGTCGGCACGCAGATGATCGCCAAGGGGCATGATTTCCCCGGTGTCGCCTTGGTTGGGGTGCTGGCCAGCGATGCCGTACTGAACCTGCCTGATTTCCGTGCTGCCGAACGCGCCTTCTCGCTCTTAACCCAGGTTGCTGGCCGTGCCGGTCGGACCGGCGGCGGGCAGGTGCTGATCCAGACCTATAGCCCTGATCACTATGCCTTGGAATCTGCGGCCGCACAGGATTATGCACGTTTTTATGCGCAAGAGATCCTCTTTCGTCAAGAGTTGGGCTATCCCCCGGCTGGCCATCTGGCGAATCTGGTGTTTTCCGGAATCGGTGAGAAGAAGGTGCAGCAGGTCGCCGATGCGTTTTCGGCGTACCTGTTTGAGGCCGGAACTCAGGTTGAGATCCTTGGGCCAAGCCCTTGTCCACTCTTTCGGCTGCGGGGCAAAAACCGCATACAGATTCTACTGAAAGCCGAGAAACGGCCTCAGCTCAGGCGTTTACTCGATTATGCCGAAGGCTGGAAGCTGCCGGTCGGTATCAGTCTGACGGTCGATGTTGATCCCATCGATATGTTTTAAGTTGGAATCCTTTGGCGATTGCTGGCTCCTGATCAACGCATCGTTTATAATGGCGCAACTGATTTAACTCTGGAGAAAGAATGAACCCATATTATTTGCTCCTGCTGCTCGCTCTGCTGTTCAGCGGCTGTGCACAACCACCCGCGCCTTTGCCTCCGCCGATCGATGCTGCGCCACTGAGATCTGCAAGCTTCGAGGAGTTGCCGATGTGGCAGGAGTCGACTCCTGCTGCAGCGCTCGACACCTTTCTCAACAGCTGTCGCGCAATCTCCAAGCAGGAGGATTGGGCTAAGGTTTGCAATGAGGCGCTTTTTGTTGCTTCGGGTGATGAGCAGGCCGCCCGTCAGTTTTTTGAAACCGGCTTCACTCCCTGGCAGTTGGTAAATGAGGACAGTAGTCTGACCGGCACCATCACAGGCTACTATGTGCCCGAGATGGCCGGGAGTCGGACCCCCGATGCGACTTTTAAGTACCCAATCTACGCTCAACCTGATGATCTGCTGACGATCGATCTGGGTGAGATCTACCCGGAGTTGTCCAATTACCGGTTGCGCGGTCGCATTGAAGGGCACCGGGTGATTCCCTATTTTCCGCGCGGCGAAATTGATGGCGCAGGGCACCCTTTGGCTGGCAACGAGCTTTTTTGGGTTGCTGATCCGGTGGAACTTTTTTTCCTTCATATCCAGGGGAGCGGGCGTATTCTGTTGCCTGATAGCGAGAAGGTCATGCTCAATTACGCCAATCAGAATGGCCAGCGCTACCAATCGATCGGCAAGCTTCTGCTGGAACGTGAGGCCATGAGTCGCGATCAGATGTCGATGCAGAATATCCGGCGCTGGGTGAAAGAAAACCCTGAGGCCGGGCGGAAGTTATTAGATGAAAACCCGAGTTACGTCTTCTTTCGTGAACTCGAAGCTGGGGTTGAATCACCTCCTGGCGCTCTGGGGATTCCACTTTCCGCAGAACGCAGCCTGGCGGTCGATCGACGCAGCATCCCGCTGGGCGCACCGGTCTTTCTCGCGACCACGTGGCCGAACAGCGGAGAGCCCCTGAGCCGTTTGATGGTGGCGCAGGATACAGGCGGAGCCATTAAGGGGCGGGTGCGTGCTGATTTTTTCTGGGGGATGGGGTCTGATGCTGGAGCCCTCGCCGGGCGGATGAAACAGCAGGGGCGGCTCTGGGTTTTATTGCCGAAATCGATGCTGCCGGTAGCAGGTCATCTTGTTTCAAAGCGCTGAAAATAAATTGACGGAGGGTCCATGCTGAAGAAACTTGGTCTGTTTTTCCTGTTGCTGGTTGCTCTGCAGACTCCAGCTATTGCTGCGCGACGCATTGACATGGGAGAGCGTTTCCCTGAAATCGCTCTGCCGCAGCCCTTACTGGAGTCAGAACGGACCTATCTGGGATTGCCTCCGGGGGAAACCTTTACGCTCAGCCAGGTTGGTGGCGAGATCGTTCTGGTTGAAATCCTCAATGTTCTTTGCCCTCATTGCCGCAAGCAGACTCTCCCTTATAATAATCTTTTTCGAATGATTGAGGATGATCCGCAAACGTGTGGCAAGATTCGAATGCTTGGGGTCGCGGTTGGTAATTCGGATCTGCAGATCGAGGATTTTATCGATATCTATGCCGTTGATTTCCCGGTGGTATCGGACCGCAGTTTTAAATTGCATACGGCCATTGGCGGCGGTCCTACCCCTTTTTCGGTCTATCTGCGTAGAGATGCCGGCAAGCCCTCGGTGGTGGCCGGTACCCATTTAGGTGAAGATAAAGAGATGGACGATCTGTTCTCCTATCTCAAAGAGACACTCCTGCTGCCTGTCAGTGACTTTACCGGTTTGCCAGTCGACGAGGATGCCGAGGAGACGACAGTTGATCCCTTCCTGCCCCCGCAATTAATGAGCGAACGGATCAAAAATAGTTTTGCTCAGTTTGGCTCTGTCGCAAACTTTGAAACCTTGAGTTTGCCCAGTCAGCGTCAGCTGTACCGCGCGGAGGTCGGTGGGAGGATGTTGTTTGCCGAGGTGATGGCTCGTTCAGCGATCTGCGATGTCTGCCATAATGTGCATTTCTATTACCTGTTCGACGATCAAGGGAAGGTGGTGGCATTTGAGCCTCTGCATCTGACCCGTTATGGCAATATTGAATGGACTCCGAAAGAAGCCGCCAAAATGCGTAAGCAGGTGGTGGGCGGGTATCTGACAAACCCGTGGAATTTTGATCCACAGGTTGATGCAATCTCGCGCGCGACCATGACATCCGCGATTATTTTTAATAGCCTGGATCAGGGCGCGATGTTGATGAAAGAACTTGATCAGTTAAATCTTTTGAGTAAGAGAGCAGAATGAAATCACATTCGTTAGTCATCGGTTACCTTTTGTGGATCTTCGGTTTTATCGGCGCGCACCGTTTTTATTATGGCCGTCCGATCAGCGGCACGATCTACTTCTTTACTTTGGGGCTGTTTTTTATCGGTTGGCTGGTTGATCTGCTATTGATTCCCGGGATGCAAGAGGCGGCTGACGATATGTTCGTGCAGGGCCCCCTTGATTACAATTTAGCCTGGGTCCTTCTGACCTTCCTCGGGGTGTTTGGTGCGCATCGTTTCTATCAGCAAAAATGGCTGACCGGACTTGTTTATCTGCTGACCGGGGGTGTCTTTTTGCTGGGGGTCATCTACGACTATTGGACCATCAATGAACAGGTGTCGTTGATCAACCAGGAGCGGAGCCTGTCTTGAGAGCGCTGTTTTGTCTCCTTTTTTTTCTAATGACAGGTTGTATCCCCTTGCAAACGCCTGTTCCGCTGACTCAGACCTTTGTTTACAATTGTGATGGTGGCTATCGCTTGACGGTTCGCGAAGAGGAGAAGAGTCTCTGGCTTTTCTTCTCTTCCGAGACACGGCAGTTAACCAGTGCTCCTTCGGATATCGGCCAGCGCTATACTGCTCCAGGAATCGAATTCTTGATAACGGGTGAAGAGGCTCAATTGATCATTGATGAAAAGAATTCGATTCGCTGTCACAACGATCGGCTCGCCGCTATATGGGAAGATGCAAAATTCCGTAAGATAGAATTTCGCGCCGCGGGGAATGAACCGGGTTGGTTTGCTGAGGTGAATCGAGAAAAAATTGTTTTTGCGGGCAATTATGGTCAGAAGCTTTTGATTTTCCCCGCAGTCCCCGCGCAGCGTGACGATCAACTTGTTGAGTCAAAATATGTGACTCGCGCTGGTGACCACAGCTTCAACATGACTCTCCAACCCGGGGATTGTCGAGACAGCATGAGCGGAGATCTGTTTGATACGCGGGTCACTCTTAAGCTGGATGGTCAAACTCTCTATGGCTGTGGAAAATCATTGCACTGATGTTTGGATATGACGAATGAAAATATGGATTGATGGAGATGCCTGCCCGCGGGTGATCAAAGAAGTTCTTTATCGGGCTGCAGAGAAACGCCAGATCGAATTGATTCTGGTCGCAAACCGGACGATGGCGATGCCTCGTTCAGCCTATATCCGCAGCCTGAAGGTTGGTGCTGGTGCCGACGTTGCTGATGCAGAGATTGTTCGCCTTCTCGAAGCCGGAGATCTTGTGGTCACAGCTGACATCCCCTTGGCATCTCTGGTGATAGAGAAGGGTGGGGTTGCAATCGATCCGCGAGGTGAAATCTATACCCCGGAAAACATCGGCGCAAGACTCTCTATGCGGAATTTTATGGAAGAGTTGCGTAACAACGGTGTTGAGACCGGTGGCCCTGCAGGGTTCAATGCTTCTGATCGACAAGCCTTTGCCAATCAGCTTGACAGGTCACTGACGAGTGCCTTGAAAGACTAAGGGATGCTTGTGGAGTCAGGTTCAGATTTCTCGGTCTGCAGGTTTTTTCCCAGCTGCGAGCCAGCGCCCTAGATTGCTCGCCAGCTCCAGATTATTCCCCACCAGAAAACGGTTCTGGAAGAGTGCATCGTCACCAAATACCAGTAGTTCACCTTGTTTCATTCTATTCTCAACCAACACACCGAATGCTTGCACGGCATCCCCCGGGGTCAGGCGTTTGTCGCCAGTAAGATCCACCCAGGACTGGTCGCTGGTGTAAGCCAAGGTTTGTCCATTGTTGGTCATTGGGCGAACCGGCCAGCTGCCATAGAGTGAAAAATTTGTCAGTCCGCTGGTTAAGGGATGTGGTTGAAGACTGCTGGTTCTGAAATTCAAGGGATCATCGCCGATGACTTGCTGTTCATCGCGAATTACACCGTTTGCCACATCGACCCCAAGCCCTTGTAGCAAGGCCAGAATTGGCGATCCAATGTGGATCATGATTGAAACTCGGCCGCCTCGTTCGACAAAACGGCGTACCTCTGTAATCTCTGCTGCTGTAAAAGGTTTAAAAGCACCAGAGATGACTAGCGCATCAGTCTTTTCCAGCAGCGCTGCAGTTAAGGGATGACTGGTACTTGAGACCTCGAATCCTTGCCCCACAAAGGAGTGCGCCAGCTTGGAGAGTTGTAGATCGGTTTCCTGCTCAATAACGAAGGCTTGGCCGTGCCCCTGATCAAAAAGAATGCGCGGATGGTAGGCGAAAGCTGGTGCAGAAAACATCAGGACGAGCAGGATTGAAATCAGGATTTGCATCTGGCACTCCATAAGATAGATAACTGAATATGTCACCTATTCTGGGCGCGAATCTAATCCCTGTCAAGACTTCTGGCTCCGAGCCAGCCACTTATGAGCCCCAGGTATTTATTCAGGGGGTTGTCGCGATGAAGAAAGTTGATAACGCGTGGTTTACGTACGCCGAGGAGAGTGAGTTCCCTGATGATATGGGGATGTGGGCTTAAATCCATTCCCGCGCGGAAGGCACCAATAGCTGCGATTCGATCTTCTTCGAGCAACATGATGCGACCCAGATTCAGGTAGTGGAAGGGGTTCTCGGGGTCGCTTTCGATCAATTCTTCACAGGTTAGGCGACCGGATTTTATCTGCCCTCGTTCGCGGGCCATACAATAGGCCAGAGATGACTTGACTGTCGGGGTCAGTTCGATATCTGCTGCCTGCTTTAGCAAGGCGAGTGCTTTCAGCGGTTCGCCCATGCCAAGCGCATCAATTCCAGCTTTAATCAAATTGTTCAACTCTGTCTGTTTCATGAACCCTCTTATCTGGATGGAGCGCTGATTGTGCAAGGTCAAGTCTGTTTTAAGGGTTTAGCTTTTGGTGCATAATTTTTCGATTGTTCGCAAAACGTCTTCGACACTCAATCCGTCGATCTCAACCTCTATATCAGCATAGTGGGTGTAAAGCGGGGTCCGTTCTGCGTAAAGGTCTTTAAAACTCTGCCCCGCAGCTATCAAGATACCGCGATCTCCCATGTCTGCAATACGCTGGGTTAATTCTGTCAGCGAAATATGCAGGTAAATCAAGCGCCCGAGTTTTTGTAAATTCGCCATGCCAAGTTCGGAATAGATGACCGAACCGCCGGTTGCAATAACGGTATTCTCAATGCTCAGTGATAGCAGCATCTGCTCTTCGGCCCTGCGGAAGTTGTCAAGGCCTTTGAGGGTGATGAGTTGTTGAAGGCGCATCGTTACCTGGCGCTGCAGCAACAGATCGGTGTCGATGAAATCGAGTCCAAGTTGCTTTGCCAGCAGGACGCCGATTGTACTTTTTCCAGCGCCCGGCATCCCGATCAAAATTACATTTTCCTTCATCCCTGTGCCTGCTCTTTCGCGGTTGGAAAATGTTTACTTGCAACGCCGAGTAGGAACCAGCCACCGATAAACATTATGGAGATTGAAGAGATACCCAGACGAGTTGCGGTTGTTTCTGCCAGCCCTGCTTGATGAGCGATCAAACCGGTTATTGCGATCAATGCGGGCCCTAGAATTGCTGCAAACTTGCCGACCATATTATAAAAACCGAAAAATTCAGCGCTCTTTTCAGGCGGAATAAGGTTAGCAAAGGTTGCGCGTGACAGAGCCTGTATCCCCCCCTGAACCAGCCCTATACTAACAGCCATAATATAAAATTCGAATTCGGTGCGCATAAAGGCAGCATAGAGAGTGACGCACAAATAGACAAGGATGGCTATGCGGATCGAACGGATTGCACCGATGTGCTCAGAGAGCCAGCCGAAGAAGAGTGCCGCCGGAAAGCCGACGAACTGGGTTATAAGCAATGCTGTAATGAGGGCGCTGGAATCAAAACCGAGAGAAAGACCATAGTCCACTGCCATCTTGATAATCGTATGAACGCCATCTATATAGAGCCAATAAGCGAGCAAAAAAAGCAGGATGGGCTTGTAGTGGCGAATATCCTTAAAGGTGCTGGCCAACTGCCTAAAAGCATCCCTGATCAAGTTCCGATTCATTTTTTGGTGAGGTTTTTTTTCACGCGCTGAGAATTGAATCGGTAAGCCGAAGACAAACCACCAGATGCCGACCGTTAGAAAAGAGAGTTGTACCGCTTGAACGGGGCTGTTCAAGCCATAAAAAGCGGGATTGAGAGTCATTGCGACGTTTAACGCAAAGAGGAGTCCTCCTCCAAGATAGCCTGCAGAATAGGCAAAGGCCGAAACATATTCTCGTTGGGAGATTGGTGCGACATCAACCAATAAGGAATCATAAAATAGATTCGAACCGATAAAACCGATAGTCCCAATCATGTAGATCAGGACCGCAAGTTGCCAGTTGCCTTGACCCACAAAGAGGAGTGCGCAGGAAAAACAGGCCCCGAGCAAGGTAAAGAAGAGTAGGAAATGTTTTTTATGGAGGCCTCGATCCGAGATGGCGCCAAGGATCGGGGCCAGCAGCGCAATCATCAGCCCTGCTGCGGCATTACTAAAGCCGAGACGCGCGGTGCTGAGGGTCGCATCACTGCCAGCACTCCAGAATTGTTTGAAAAAAACCGGAAAAAACCCTGCCATTACCGTGGTGGCGAAGGCCGAGTTACCCCAGTCATAAAGTGCATAAGATATTGTTTTACGGTTAATAAATGTCGGTAGAGGCATAGTCTCTTCGATTTTTTCTAAGCAAAAGAAAAGGGGTCAGGCGAAATCGCCTGACCCCTTTTCAAATGGTTCAGTCTTGCGGTCTGGATCAGGCCTTGCGAATATTCGCAGCCTGAGGACCCTTGCCACCTTCAACTACGTCGAAAGTAACGCGCTCGCCTTCGGCAAGAGACTTGAATCCCTCGCTCTCAATGGCTGAGAAATGGGCAAAGACATCGGGGCCCCCATCTTGCTCAATAAATCCGAAGCCTTTGGAATCGTTAAACCATTTTACTGTACCTTCTGCCATCTTCTTGCTCCTTTGCGTTCCCGTTTTTCGTCGGGAACCGGTGCCGTACAGGACCGCTGGATGTAAACAAAACCACTCTGACCAACAGGGTCAAAGCAGCTTCAAACCATCAGACAATCTGTGTGTTTATGTCTCCAGCATCTGTACGGGGTTCTAAAGTTAATTCTCTTTATCACAGAATTATTTTTCAAGGCAAGTGTTAATTTTTGAACCCTCAGCCATGGCATCATATTTTTGGGATGACCTGACCGATCCTGAGATCTACTCCGTTCGCTGATTGACAAGGGGGCACAGTTCGATAATATGAAAAGGATGTGTATAGGGTTTTCAGCGGCAATAGAGGAGAACATTATGATCAAGACGGTGCGTGATATTTTGCGGCTTAAGGGTGAGCGGGTTTTTAGTGTCACTTCTGATTCCAGCGTTTTTAACGCCCTGGAAATGATGGCGAATGAGAATGTTGGCGCGCTACTGGTAATGCAGGATGGCAAATTGGTTGGCATCGTCTCCGAACGTGATTACGCGCGCAAGGTTATACTCAAGGGCCTCTCCTCACTGCAGCTTTCAGTTCGAGAGATAATGACCGAGATGGTTGTGTACGCCCGGCCTCAGCAGTCGGTGGAAGAGTGTATGGCGGTCGTGACCGAAAAACGCTGTCGTCATCTGCCGGTGTTTGAAGATGGTGAACTCGTTGGAGTTGTTTCTATCGGTGATCTGGTCAAGGCATCGATCGCCGAAAAAGAATTCATCATCAGCCAGTTGGAAAACTACATAAAGGCGGGTTGAGCCCCTTTATTTCAATAACTCATTTGAATCTGCCGGCGCCTCTTGTCGGTCAGACTCAGAATAGTCTCTAACAACCTCAGCAACCCGGATACGGTAGCGCTTAAACAGAGAGTCCTTCCCTTTTTGCTGAGCTGACCTATGCTCTAGAAGGTTGCGCCATTTTTTTATGGCAACTTCATCCTGCCAGTATGAAAGGCTCAGAACCTTAGCGTCTTCGCTAAGGCTCTGAAACCTTTCAATAGAGATAAACCCGTCCTGATTTTTTAAGAAGTCTCGTAACTTCGCTGCAATCTCAAGGTATTCTTCCCGACCTTCTGTAGTCGGCCAGGCTTCAAAAATAACAGAGAACATGTTTTTGTCCTGCCTTTGCAAAGAGTTTTACATTCTTCAGTTGATAAATGAACAGCAGTAATCGGTGATTGATTTGATCCTTATACCGAACTTTGAATGCTCTGGAACGTCAAAGGATTCACCACCCTTGATGATTTTCCACTTCTCTTCATGTGGCAGCAAGACTTCGAGATCCCCTTCAAGAATCTCAATCAATTCTTTGGCATCGGTATTGAAAACATATTCACCCGGAAGCATCACCCCGAGGGTTTTTGTGGAGCCATCTGCAAAAACAACTGAGCGACTGGAGATCTGTCCGTCAAAGTAGATGTTTGCTTTTTTGATGATAGTGACGTTTTTGAATTCAGACATGTGGGGAATCCTCCGTAGTTGTTTGTAGAAAGCCAGGCGTCATGAAAAGTGTAAGTATTTTTATCACTATCCCTTGGGATGACAGACATCTTCTGCCATATTGCCCTGCGCTCCGCATTTGCTGCAGGTTGTTGTTGGAGTCGCACTGCGCGCAGCGAGTTCCTCAAGTTTTCCTTTTTTTTTCAGCTTACACAGATGCTTCGGATGTTTTTTAGGGGTCGGACAATGGTCATCGCTCAATTCTCTCTCCTTCAGTTATGATTCTTAACTATAGCCGAAGGCATGGCGGCTTGGTCAAGGCCACCATCTGTGCAAGGGGGAGATTATTGACAAAAACATCCTGGCTGGCGGAAACTGAAGCCCTGCAATCATGTTATATGGAAAGAAGAAAGACTTTGGACGAGCATACAAAAAATATCCCCCTGGGGAAGACCTCCGCCTATATTTCAGAATATGATCCCAGTTTGCTTTGTCCTTTTCCACGCCAGCTCAAACGCGATGAAATTGGCATTGTGGATGGTCTCCCTTTTTCAGGATCTGATCTCTGGAATGCCTATGAACTCTCATGGCTGAACAGCAAAGGGCTACCGCAGGTTGCGCTGGCACGTTTTACCTTCAGCTGTAAGTCGCCTTTTCTGATTGAATCGAAATCTTTCAAGCTCTATTTGAACTCGTTCAACCAGACGCGTCTCGCTAGTTGGGAAGAGCTGCAGAAACGTTTGATCGACGATCTCGATGCAGCTTCTGGCGCAACAGTAAAGGTTGAACTGATGACTTTGTCTAACGCAGATCATCTGCTGACCTCTCTTCCTGGGGTCTGTCTGGATGGGCTGGAGATTGAGGTTGATAACTATCAGTTGCAGACTGATAGCCTTAAAGCAAACCCCGAAGTGCAGGTTAGTGAAATTCTCTACTCTCACCTGCTCAAGAGCAACTGCCTGGTGACCAATCAGCCTGATTGGGGCTCCGTCCTGATCGAATATCAGGGAGCAAGGATAGAGCCTGAAGGATTGTTGCGCTATCTTGTCTCTTTTCGCCAGCACAACGAGTTTCACGAACAGTGCGTTGAACGAATCTTTGTCGATCTGCTGCACTATTGTGAGCCGCAAGAGTTAACCGTACAAGCCTGGTACACGCGTCGCGGTGGGCTGGATATTAATCCTTTTCGGACCAACTGCGGGTGCAGTCCGAGAGTGCTGCGTCTGGTCAGGCAGTAGTTTTAAATGCTCAGCAAAACCTTTGGAAGGCATAGATGACCACCGATGGCTCAAGTCATATCGAACGCAGAGGGGGCGAGGCTCTGTCTCTTGATGAGGCGCAGCAGCTGGTGGAACTGCGTACGCGTCAGGCCGATCTGGAGCTGGAAAATCGCGAGTTAAAGCGTGAGCTTAAAAGGTTGAGAGACCAGCAGCAAAAGAGGGTTGCTCCCCCTGAATCTCCATTCGCCCACATTGACGGCCGCAAGCAGACCGAGGTCTCCTCAGAGATGGGACTGTTAAGATGTCTCCTCGATTCAGTCGGGGATCTCATCTATATCAAAGATCGCGACAGTGTTTATCGCGCGTGCAACAAGGCCTCAGAGGAGTTTCTAGGTCTGTCTGAAGCGGAACAGATAGGGAAGACCGATTTCGATTTTTTTGAGCGGGTGCTGGCGGAAGAGATTCTAGCTGTAGATCAGCAGATATTAGGTTCCGGGCAGGAACAGTGTACTGAAGAATGGGTCCCATTAGTTGATGGCCGCCGGATTCTGCTGGAAACCAAAAAGGCTCCTTTTTATGCGCCCGATGGGGAAGCCGCGGGAATCGTAGGGATATCGCGAGATATCACCGCGCGCAAGCAGGCTGAAGACGATCTGACCAAAGCCAACAGGGAGTTGGATGCTTTTGCCCGCACTCTTGCCCATGATCTTCGTTCACAGCTGACCCCAATTATCGGTTACGCAGAGATCCTGCGTGGGCAGTACCTTGATCAACTGGATGAGCGGGCGATTGAGTACCTGGATGAAATTATGTCATCTGGTGAAGAGATGTTGCTCTTGATGAAAGATCTGCTCACCCTGGCGACCTCGGGGCAAGTCAAAAGACCTGTCGCGCCGCTTGATCTCGCCCAGATTGTTGAGATGGTCGTCAATACCCATGCCGAACAACTCGACAGTGCAGGGGTGAGGGTCAAGTTCGGGATCTTGCCTTCTCTGCGAATCCCGAGATCGCTGCTGGTTCAGGTTTTTGATAACTACATTCTCAATGCGCTGCACTACGGAAGTAAAAAAGGCGATGTGATTGAAGTCGGTGGCGAACGAAGCGGGGGTCGGGTGAGCCTCTATGTGCGCGATCGCGGACAAGGCATACCACCGGAGGAGCGTGATCGTGTTTTTGAAGTTTTTTATCGCGCAACAAGCGCGGAAGAGAAGCTTGGAACCGGAATCGGCTTGGCTACGGTTCATAAAATTGCCGGACTTTTTGGTGGTCGTGCCTGGGTTGATGAGACCCCGGGGGGCGGTAGCACCTTCTGGTTTGAAGTTTCGGATCCGCTTCCAAATGATACTGATGATTAATGCATAGGAATGAAATGAAAAAGATGGAACTCACTGCGAGCGAATTAGCCACGCAGTTGGCAGGGAAGGTCCTAGTTGATATCCGGCGTATCGAAGAATGGCAAGTGACCGGAATAATTGCAGGCAGTCATCGCCTGACCTTTTTTGATGCAGCCGGTAATGCCGATCCCGCCAGCTGGTTGAGGTCTCTCGCACAAATTGCGCGCTCGGAAGATGATCTGGTCCTGATCTGTCGAAGCGATCACCGCACTGGGGTTCTGCTCGAATTCTTGCATACTCAGACCGAGTATCGGCAGGCGCGTCATCTGGCCGGGGGAATCCTCGGTTGGCTAGAAAAAGGCTTGCCGGTGGTCGATTTTACCGATTAAATTCCTGACTCAAGCGACGCAGAGAGGACAAAGGCCCGCGGGTCGAGGGGTAACCTTGGCTCGGATTGACCGCGGCATGTTTGATAACCAGCTCGGTCATGGTGGTAACTATGGTTACATGGGGCGACCCGTCAGACTATGGTTTTGTTCAGCGACACACCCCTAATGGATTGCTTCGCGAATCGCGCAGTCAAGACAGATCGGCATCAGCTGATAGAGACCGGTCTCGGGATTGAAGCTCGTGACATGCTGTAGGTGCTTGGCGCAGGTGACCTTGAAGCAGTTGCAGCAACTCAGACTTTCGCCGAAGCCTTTGGTATCGCAGACATGGCAGGCCCAGGCAGTCTTAGGTGTGTCCTGATTCAACGAGTTGTCCTTTAGGCCGCAAGCAAGCGGCGTTCTGCGTCACTTAGCCCGGCGACGTATTCAGCCATGCCACGTAACGAATTGCCAATAAATTCCCGCTCGCGCAACAGCAGATCCTCTGGCAACTGAGTGATTAGCGCAAAGTTTTCATCCCGTTCAACCAACCAGTCGTAAAAAGCCTGAACGCGTATTTCTCCCTCAAGCTCTGAGGTAGCGGCTGCACCTCTGACCCAGAGTTGCAACTGTTTTTTGCCGATTTCCAGGTGGGTCAGCGCGTCATCGGCCAGGCCATAATGGGCAAAGATCATCCGTCGGGGAGCCAGCTCTATCATACGTTGAATGGATTCAAGTGCAACGTCCAGAATGAACCTGGGGGGAGTTGCCGGGCGCATGTAGATCCCTTGTTCAACCTGGCTGCGCACTCCGGCGACTTCACCGGCAAAGAGCAGATCCCCGTCGAGGTAGCAGCAGTGGTGCTGTGCGTGGCCGGGGGTCAGATAACTGCGGATGCCGCTCTCTCCGATCTGCTCAGTAAAACCGATCTGCTTAGCCGGGATCGGAATGATTTCACCGTAGGCCTCAGCAGTCTTGCCCAAAACCTTGAGTGAGCCTTGCCAGAGTTTGGCTGGAGCGATCATATGCCGTATGCCATCGGGGTGACAGATGACTTGTGTGTCAGGAAAATATTTGAGCAGTTCGCCTGTGCCACCGGCATGATCGATATGGATGTGGGTCAGCAGAATGTAATCGAGATGCTCGATCCCCGCCTGTTGTAGTTTCTGTACAAGGAGTGGGATCGTTGAGAGCGGACCCGGATCGATCAGCAGCCTGTAGCCAGCGCTCTGCCAGCACCAACTGCTGATGAAGCGGCGAAAGCCTGGGAGGGACGGTTGGTCAAGGTCGACACAAAAGAGGTTCTGGATAGTCATTGTGGACTCTTTATCCTTAGCATAGAATGGTGATTTTGCCTTACGTCAGCTCCGCGGCCAATCACCACTCAGCCATTGATGAGTTGCCGACAAGCCTCGAGTGATTGAAAACCGACCAGCTCTCGCCCTTCACAGATCAGGGTTGGAACGGCTCTGATTCCGGCAGATACAGCCAGCGCCCATTCCTGATCGACTGCGGTCGCCTGACGATGTTCCTGCAGGGTTTTTTGCGCCTCATCCAGATCAAGATCAAGTGTTCTGATAATGCGCAGAAGTTCTTCTGGCTGGGCGATGTTGATCCCCTCGACGAAATAGGCTCGATAAATCGCGTCGAGATATGTTGTGAATGCCCCCTGTTGGTTCACCCAGAGTCCGAGTTCTTGAGCATTGCGACTATTGTAGGTGTGACTGCGGCGTCCAAAGGGGAGGTTGAGCGTCTCTGCAACTTGAGTCAGTTGATCCAGAGCCGCCGGCACATCCAGCCGCCCACCAAAGAGTTGTTCAAGACTCATCCCCTCATCCGGCGTCTCGGGATGCAGGGGGAAAGGATGGTAGCAACAGTCAAGCTCGAATTCCCGTTGAAGCTGATCGATGCGCACGGCACCGAAATAGCACCAAGGTCAAATGTAGTCGAAATATATGTCCAGTATCTTCATAGCTGAACTTTAGCAGTTGCAGCGGATAACAGGCAATATCCCCGTTGAAGATTCTGCTACAATGTGACAGTTGCAATTTCTCAGCGTTTCGAACTGGAGCCTTGATGTCGATCGATTTTTTGAAACAATTCCTCTCGCGTGATAAAAAACGGAGCAGCTCCCAGACCTCGGGTCTCGGTACCTTTCTTGGGGTTTACACGCCGACAGTACTGACCATCCTCGGTGTCATCATGTATTTGCGTTTCGGCTGGGTTCTCGGCCAGGTCGGTCTGGTTAAGACCCTGTTGATCGTACTTTTGGCCAATGTCATCACGCTGGCCGCCAGTCTGTCACTGTCCGCTATTGCGACTAATGCCCGGGTTGGGGTTGGTGGCGCCTACTTCATCATCTCACGCGGGCTTGGCGTTGAAATCGGCGGAGCAATCGGACTGCCGCTCTTCCTTTCTCAGGCCCTCTCAGTCACGCTTTATGCCTATGGCCTGGCGGAATCTTTTCGCTTTATCTGGCCTGAACTTCCGCTGCAATTGACCGCTTTTGTGATTATTTTGCTGGTCGGCGCCCTGTCGCTCAAGGGCGCCAGCTTTGCGCTGCGGGCACAGGTCCCGATGCTGGCACTGATCGGTATTTCAGTTCTGGCGATGGGAGGGGGTAGTTTTTTCAAACCAGAGTATGTTGCGGCTGGAGAAGTTGCCGCCGGCGTACCTTTCTGGGCTGTATTTGCGGTTTTTTTCCCGGCGGTAACCGGTATTATGGCAGGGCTGAGTCTCTCCGGCGATCTGGACGATCCGCAGCGTTCCATTCCACGTGGCACCTTGGCTGCTGTTTTAACCGGGCTGGCAGTTTATCTTCTGGTTCCGGTCCTGCTTAGTCTCGGCAGTGATGCCGCGACCCTGCGCAGCGAACCTCTGATCTGGGCCAAGATCGCGTTGCTTGGTCCCTGGCTGGTGCTTCCCGGTCTCTGGGGGGCAATCTTCTCCTCCGCGGTCGGTTCAATTCTTGGTGCTCCGCGTACCCTGCAGGCTCTGTCAACTGATCGTCTGGCACCTAAAATATTGGCCCGCACTCATGGCGCGGTCGGAGAACCGGTTTATGGCCTTGTTCTGACCATGATCATCGCGTTGGGAGCGGTCTTTTTGGGCGGCTTGAACGCGGTTGCGACCGTCGTTTCGATGTTTTTCTTGACCGTTTACGGCGTGATCAATCTCGTCGCTGCGCTGGAAAAACTGTCTGGCAACCCCTCCTGGCGTCCACGGATTCATGTTCCCTGGGTCATTTCACTGAGTGGCGCCCTGGCTTGTTTCGGGGTGATGTTACTGATCAATCCGCTGGCGACGCTGATTGCGCTGACTGTTGAGCTGGCGCTCTGGTTGATTCTGAAAAAGCGGGTGCGCAGTGAACGCTGGGGCGATCTACGCCGTGATGTATATGAGGCGATTGTACGCTGGGGGCTGTTCCGTCTCTCCGGGCGCCCGATGACCGCGCGCAACTGGCGGCCGCATCCGTTGGTTTTTGTTGGTGATATTAGCCGCCGTCTTGACCTTGTTCAATTTGCCGCCTGGTTTGGAGAAAACCGCGGGGTGATGACAGTATGTGAACTGGTTGAAGGCGATGTTATGAATCTCGATATCAATCTGGTTGAGCGGGCGGCTCAAATGGATGAGGTCCTTAAGGATGCAGGGATCGCGGCTTTTGCCGAAGTGGATGTTGTCCGTGATATCGCGCGCGGTGTGATCGCGGTGACTCAAGCCAATGGTCTCGGTGGGCTTGAGGCAAACACCGTGATGGTCGGTTGGCCCGATAGTCGACAGCGGTTGATTGCATTTTTGAAAACCATCCGTCCGCTCAAGCATCTGAATCGCTCACTGGTGATTGGGCGTCTGGACAAGATTGCACCGCTGCATGAGGGTCGTCAGCTGGAAATTCACATCTGGTGGGGCGGGTTGCAACGCAACGGGGATCTCCAGTTGCTGCTGGCTTATCTGCTGAGCTGCAATGTTGAATGGCGTAATTCAAAAATTCGGATTTTGAGTCTTGCCTCTAGCGAACTGATGGTTGAACGCACACGGAGCTTTTTGCAGCAACTGATCCCCAAAATCCGTATCAATGCCGAGGTTGATGTGCGACTTCGCGAGCCGGGTAGCAGTATGCGCGAAATTATGCAACGTGAGAGCGCACAAGCGGATCTGGTGTTGTTGGGACTGGCTTGCCCCGACGAGGGGAAAGAAGCAGAGTATGCCCAACGTCTTGTCGACTTAACTGAGGGGTTGCCAAGTTGCTTTTTGATTCACAATGGCAGCCTGTTTATTGGCGAATTGGTCACGCCGCCGGTTGAGGAGGAGGTTGCCAAAGAGGAGGAGATTCCGCCGAAACTGGAGAATGGATCTCCTGCAGAAGTGTCTCCCTCTGACCCAGAAAATGCTGAGGGTTTAAACGCGGCTGAAGAGAGGGAAGATATAAGCGGTAAGGAATAATTTTGATAAAGCTACTCATCCTCCCGAAGCGGCCATGATGACTTGTTTATTCGGTATGCGTGAAACAATGCGGAACAGAATATCTGATAGACTAGAGTTGGTCGTTCCGGAGAGGCCGGTATGGCAGCTTTACAGTCACGGACGTGTTGCGTGACAACCTAAAAGTTGAGTAGGGGAAAATTATGACAACGATTTCCAGTTTGCAGATTTCCGCCGGGCGAAGTCGTCACAGGCGCGCTGGTGTATGGACCGGGCTTTTATTCCTGTTTGTCTTAGTTACGCTGAGTGGTTGCGTCTCAAAGGGGAACTTTGAGGCGATGGTTCAGCAGCGGGATGATGCCTTGGCGAAATATTCTAACACTGAGGCTGAGCGTAATGCCTTGGCTGCAGAGCGAGATGCCCTTGCGACTCAGCGACGGGATCTGATGACGGAGAAGAATGCGCTGAACACCCAGCTTGAACAGACCGCCGCGCAGAAAGCTCAGGCGGAAATGGAAGCAGAAGAAGCAAGGCTTGAAATTGCCCGTCAGGAAGCGGTCTACCAGGGGTTGCAGCAGACTTTCACCAAGGAGCAGCAGCAGAACCAGGTTAAGATAGAAATGATGAAATCCGGGATTAAAGTCAATCTTGCCAACGATATTCTGTTCCCTTCCGGGTCTTCGACCCTGAATGAAAACGGGGTTGATGTTCTGAAAAGAGCCGCCGCTGAATTGAAAAAAAATACCTACCAGACGTTGATTGCCGGTTACACGGATAACGTCCCGATCAGTGGAAAATTGCAGGAGCGTTACCCGAGCAACTGGGAGTTAGCTGGGGCACGGGCGTCGAGCGTGGTCAGACTCCTTGAGGCTGAAGGGGTGCCCGGGGTGCAGATGCTGGCGATCTCCTTTGGTGAAAACAGTCCGCTTGCGTCGAACGAGACCCCCGAAGGGCGGAGTCTGAATCGGCGAATTGAAATTCTGCTGCGTCCGGTGGCTATTCAGATGCGTTGATTTTATCTAATCAGTGCTACAGAAATGGCGTCCTGGTGAAGGACGCCATTTTTTATATATCAACCTCAGTCAGCTTCAGGCCCCTTGCTCTTTCATTGATTCTACATAAGCTATCCAGGCGAAGGTGACGGGTATTGCGGCCCATCGGCTTGAATTGTTTTGCGGTTTAGTTTGAGCCATTGAGGCAGGTCGGCGAGCGAGTTAATTTTCCTTTTTTTATATCGGTAAGCGACAGTCTCGCTTCTTTGAGGTAGATTTACTCAAGGAGTTTAGATTCGTTAATTGAGGACAAAACTGTAAAGTTGTGAAGGTATGATCATGGACGTCAAGACCCTGCGAAAAAAATTCGATGCGAGCCTGACCGATCTCCCCCCGGTCGGTATGGACGTATACAGTCTGGTTGAGGATTTCAGGCGTTACTACTCGAATACTCTGGGGCGCGATCGCCACTGTCAATCGGCCCACTATGCCTATCAGGCCCTGGTTCTGAGCCTGCGTGAACGCCTTATGGAGCGGTGGAAGAACACCCGCTACGGCTATGAGGCGGTCGATGCCAGGCATGCCTACTACCTGTCGTTGGAATTTCTGATGGGGCGTACTCTCGGCAACGCGGCACTCAACCTCGGTCTTGACGAAGAGACAGAGCTGGCTGTGAACTGTCTTGGGATGGAGTTGGAGGATCTTGCCGAGAGCGAGCAGGATGCCGGGCTCGGCAATGGTGGTCTGGGGCGGCTCGCTGCATGTTTTTTAGATAGTTGTGCCACCCTACAGTTGCCAGTTACCGGTTATGGCCTGCGCTACGAGTACGGCATGTTCCGTCAGACGATTGCGGCCGGCGAACAGGTTGAGGAGCCTGACCACTGGCTGCGAGAAGGGAACCCTTGGGAGCTGGAACGTCCCGAGTATACTCAGCGCGTGCGCTTTGAGGGACATACCGAATGGCGTAACAACGGAGGAGGGAAGCGAGCATGCTGGGTGGATAGTCATGATGTGCTGGCGGTCCCCTATGATGTACCCGTTCCAGGCTACCAGAATGGCACGGTGAATACCTTGCGCCTGTGGAAAGCATGCGCCACCGATGAGTTCGACCTCGGCGAATTTAACGCCGGGCTCTATCCTGAATCGGTCGCGGCCAAGAACTCTGCCGAACAGATCACCTTGGTTCTTTACCCCAACGATACCAGCGAGAGTGGTAAAGAGCTGCGCTTGCGCCAACAATACTTTCTCGCATCAGCGAGTCTGCAGGATGTTGTTTGCCGTTGGGTTGGCCGGCACGGTCAAGATTTTTCCAACTTTGCCGAAAAGAACCGCTTCCAACTCAACGACACCCATCCGAGCTGTGCCGTTCCTGAGCTGATGCGTCTACTCATGGATGAACAAGGCCTGGAGTGGGATGAGGCCTGGCAGGTGACCAGCGAAACCATGGCGTACACCAATCATACTCTGTTGCCTGAGGCGCTGGAGCGTTGGCCAGTCTCAATGTTCGCCCATCTGTTGCCGCGTTTGCTCGAAATTATCTTTGAGATCAACGCACGTTTTCTCGCCGAGGTCGCACGGCGCTGGCCCGGTGAGACAGACAGGCAACGGCGGATGTCGATTATCGAAGAGGGTTCGGTGCCGCAGGTGCGCATGGCCTACCTTGCGATCATCGGTAGCTTCTCTGTCAATGGTGTCGCCAGTCTCCATTCGCGCCTGCTCAGTGAAGGTCTGTTCAGTGATTTCTATGCACTCTGGCCGCAGAAATTTAACAATAAGACCAACGGCGTCACACCACGACGCTGGCTGGCGAGCTGTAACCCTGAGCTCTCCAAACTGATCAGTGAAACAATCGGGAAGACTTGGGTGGCCGACCTGGCTCAGCTGTCAGGGCTGGCTCCAAAGGTTGAGGATCCCGAGTTTTGTAAACGTTGGCGCGAGGTCAAGCTGCACAATAAACGCCGGCTGGCACAACTGGTCGAGTCCGACTGTGAAGTCAGTTTTAATCTGGACGCGATCTTTGATGTTCAGGTCAAGCGGATCCACGAATATAAACGGCAACTACTGAACCTGTTGCATGTCATTCACCTGTATGATCGACTCAAGCGCGGAGATACCGAAAACTGGACACCGCGCTGCGTACTGATCGGCGGCAAGGCTGCCCCCGGCTATTTCCTGGCCAAACGCATCATCAAATTGATTAACAATGTCGCTGCCGTCATCAATGCCGATCCGGTGACCGAGGGCCGGTTGCGTCTCGCTTTTTTACCCAATTACAGAGTCTCGGCGATGGAGATTATTGCTCCAGGGACCGACCTCTCTGAGCAGATATCGACCGCTGGGAAAGAAGCCTCAGGTACGGGCAACATGAAGTTTATGATGAATGGTGCCTTGACTATCGGCACTCTTGATGGGGCTAATGTCGAGATTCTTGAGGAGGTGGGAGAGGAGAACTTTTTCCTCTTTGGCCTGACTGCAGAACAGGTCGAAGAGCTCCGAAGTCACTACAACCCGGCTGCGATGATTACCGCCGATGCGGATCTGCGACGGGTGATAAAGCTGCTGGAGAGTGGGCACTTTAATCAGTTCGAACCCGGTATTTTCGGTCCCATCTTGCAATCCATAACCAGTTCACAAGATCCCTGGGTGACCGCGGCCGATTTCCGCAGCTACGTAGATGCTCAGCAAGCTGTCGCCGAAGCCTACCGTGACGAGGAACACTGGACCCGTATGAGTATCCTCAACACCGCGGCCAGTGGGCGTTTCTCGACCGATCGGACGATTACTGAATATAATCAAGACATTTGGAAGCTTGATTCAGTCCCGCCGTTGAGCGGAGAGTTGTGAGAAGAAAAAAAGGGCGGCCAAAGAGGCTGCCCTTTTTCACATTCGTATCGAAAGCGTTGGGAAGGAAGTTGATTTGATATTTAAAACTGTAAGCTAGATAGAATTTTAGGCTTTGTGATATCCCGCTTGGTGACTTTTCTTATTTGTCAGGGCCTGTAGGAATATGCCATTTGCAAGGGTAAGTATATCCTGGCTTAGGGTGGAGCAACTTCCAGGATACTTTGAACTGATTAGTGATTTGATACCGACTTGCCGGAATCAGACCGGGCAAAACTTACTACATATTAAGACGTTTATAGATGACGTTCAAAATCCATTCGCTGATGCAGTATTCTGATAACATCAATGCCACCATCAACAAGTTTGAAAAAAATGACGTGTGAGCCATATCTGATTTTTCTATACCCTGCCCTCACATCGCTGATATTGGTGGATGTAGAATGATCGCGAGATTGTGATTGCAGTGCTGCCCACAGTTCACGAACATACTTTTCAGCCTGCTCGACACCCCATTCCTCAAGTGTGTAGTCCCAAATACCACTGAGGTCTGATTTGGCCTTCGGAGATAAAGCAACCTGGCTCATAGAGAGAGTGACTTTTTCTTATCGGCAATGAAGGCATTAATATCTAATCCCGTTGAGGGACCAGAATTCTCACCCTCTATCAGAGCTTGGCGCAATTGCTCTAATTTAAGGTGGTCATTTCTGATCAGATCACGCACGTAGTCTGATGCGTTTGCATAGCGCCCGCTCTGCACGCATTCTTCAACCCAAGATTTCATCTGATTTGGTAACGAAATATTCATGGTTGCCATAGAGTATTCTCCTTTTTAAGTTCACACCTAGAGACTATGGCAAACTTTGCCAATTGTCAATTTTTGCCAAGCAAAGTTCAGAAGCAATGGCGCAGAGTAGGCTCCCATCTGAAGACAGAATCCCATTGATTCCCTCCGTCAGATACCCAAGCGGCCAACCTTAAAAATGGGGTTGGCCGTTCTCTTTTATCAGTATATTTTAGACATGCAAATGGTGGGCGGCCTCATCTGCCCACCGGCCAGTGTTGACCAGGCCTCCCCACCCCTTATTTGCCAAGAGCCTCCACCGCCGCAGCCAGCGTGGCCAGCGGCAAAAAGAGCGCGAGCGGATGGTCGGGCAGGGAGACGAAACCATACTGCTCGTAATACTCACGGGCGCCCTGGTTCTTCGCATCTACGAAAAAGCCGATGATCCCGATGTTCTCGGCAACGGCCAAGGCGCGCCGCATGGCATCGACCATCATGAGACCACCGAAACCTTGGCGTTGCAGATCCCTCGCCACCGCCAATCGGGCAAGTTTGGCAGCGGGCGCTTTGCGTGGGTATTTCTTCGCATATTCAGGCGGCAGTTCCACCGCCACGACCTCGCAACTCGCCAGGGTGAAAAAGCCCAGGATCCTCGCTGGCTTATCCGAATTGACGAGGACGAAGGTGCGCGAGATACCTTTGTCATTGTGCTGGCGAGCGGTTCTTTTGAGATAGTCGTCCAAGTCCCGTTCGCCGCAGCTAAAGCCTTCGCGGTCGTGGCCCCGCGTAAGAAGTTCGATGCGAAACATTTATAGCCGCTCCTTATGAGCGTGGAAGGCCGCTAACAATTTCTCGTTCGGCGCTGGTGGGTTCTCGATCGCTTCAAAAAAACGCCTCGCTGCCTCAGCATCCAGGCGAATAAGGCTCTCCTCCTCGATCACTGTCCGTGCTCGATCGAGTGCAGATTGAACTAGAAATTGATTCATCGTCGCTCCGCACAACTCGGCCGCGCGGGTAAGAGTTTCGTAAACTTGCTCGGGCACTCGTGCAGAAATGCGTGTTTCGACCTTTGCAACCATGATGTCTACCTCCATGTATGGGCTGATCTGCAGCAAGATTAACATATCGGTGTCAAAATGGCAACGTATTGGCGCCAATCTGGCACCGATGGTTTTCTGCCACACATACCCTAAGCTGGTCGCCCAATCGGGGTTCTCGCAATGCAGGGTATCCAAGAACTTCTCATTTCTGCCAATCTGAGCATCCAGAAACAATACAACAATATAAATAGGACGCCAGTTGCTACTCTGTGCTGACGTGGTACGATTTTCCTAGATGTCAGGGTTAGTGGGAATTGTAATTTACTGTCGATACTCGATGCGTGAATCAATGTGAGAGGATAAATAATAAATAGGATGACTGGATTCTAGCCAGCGGCCCCATGCCCTGAAGTCTTTGTATTAGTAATAATTCTAGTTATCATTGCCACATTATAAACGCCTTGTAATTCCAACGATATTTATGTCTTTGAACCAGCGGCAGACCTGTTTTCTACAACTCCAAACTTCGAGAAAGCAATCCGTGATTTTACTACGAAAACTTTAGGTGTGTCCCCCTCTACAAGTTCGCGTACACTTGAAATAGGTATTTCACACTTTGGGCCAAGGATTACTTCTTTAAGCTGCAACTTGCCGGAGAACGGCTCAAAGAACATCCCAGACTCAACAGAGCGGTGGTCTAGTTCCAGAGTTAAACGAACTTCTTCTTCATACTTCCAGTCCCTAAACTTTACCCGCAGCAATCTTTCTACAAAATTTTCTGAAGGTTTTCCTGTTGCAGGGTCAAGAGTTATCTTCTCTAAAGTCTCCCGATATAACATGGATGTTAAACATTCATCAGGCACATCAAATCCCAGAGCTATCCCCGTGTGCTTCTCAGCATAATGCCCCCACAGCAAAGGGTTCTTCCAACGCTTACTAAAGCATATGATCCCTTGTGTAGAGTCTATCTCTTCTTTAGTTTTTTGAAGAGCCCTACGGTATGTCCTGTTCACAAGGTTTGCACCCAATAGTTCAAAAGGATCATTTAAATCTCTATAACGAGATATCTTGATACGACGAAGTGCAATATTGCTAATTGCAAACTGAGCTCCAGTTAAATAATAAACTCGCATAGCACCCCCCGTGCTTACTTGTTGAGTTGCGCCAAAATAGTTTTCGCAAGCTGCTTACCTTTTTCAACCTGGGATGGAGTTAAATCCTTTGATATTTTTCCTACATTCTCTCGGGCAACTTTATTCCCGTTTTTTGACGCCACTACCCACCAAGCATAAGCAGACTCATAACTTTGGACAACACCTAGACCTTTTATATACATAAAGCCTAGATTTAACTGGGCGTCTGCATAGCCCTGTTCTGCCGCCAACCGGTACCATTTAAAGGCCTCTTTGTAATCCTGCAACACACCCTCGCCTTTAAAATGCATGTTCCCAAGATTGAACTGTGATTCAGTGTTCCCTTGTTCTGCAGCCAACTGGAACCATTTAGCCGCCTCCTTAACGTTCCGTGGAGCACCTCGGCCGCCGTCATATATAAAACCGAGGTTGTACTGAGCACTTGCGTAGCCCTGTTCAGCAGCCAATCGAAACAACTTCAATGCCTTTTTATCGTCTTGTGGGACACCTTGCCCTTCGAGATACGCATGAGCGAGGTTAAATTGTGCTTCAGGGAGACCTTGTTCTGCAGCCAACCGGTACCAATCCACCGCCTTGTCATAACTCTGTATGACACCATTACCTTTGCTGTACATTTTTCCGATGTTAAATTGGGCAGTAGAATCGCCTTGATTGGCGGCCAACTGATACCACTTTAGTTCCTCTTTATGGCTCTGTGGAACCCCTTGTCCTTTGGAATACATATAGCCGAGATTGACTTGCGCACGGTTATGGCCCTGTTCAGCAGCCAATCGATACCATTCTAATGTCTCTTTATAGCTCTGCGGAAAGCCGTTGCCGTTTTTATACATAGTTCCAAGGTTGAACTGTGCATCGGCGTTCCCTTGCTTAGCAGCCAACAGATACCACTTCGCCGCCTTTTCGTAGCTCTGTAAGACGCCATTGCCCTCGTAGTAGAGAACCCCAAGATTGTACTGAGCTTCAGAGATACCTTGTTCTGCAGACAACCGATACCACTTGGCTGCCTTCTTGTAACTCTGTAGGACGCCATTACCCTCTTCATACATAATCCCGAGATTGACCTGTGCGATGGAACCTGAATAGCGTTGATGGAGCTATGTAAAAGCACCTAATTGTAGCCATTGATATTCTGTCCCGTTTTTCACCATCTATCAGACACAGAAACGGCCAACCTCGAAAAATGGGGTTGGCCGCTCCTATTGACCAGGCATTGTAGGAATGGCCAAAACCTCACCGATTCCTTCGTTAAAATAAAATGAAATAAAATCCAAGACAGTCTTGAATAGAGCCTGCCTGAGACCTATGAAAATGGTACCCGGAGTGTCTATGAAACTAGTGGTGATTCATATTACTAATGATCAACACCAAGCATGACGTTAGAAGCTTTGATGATAGCGTATGCGGTACCTCCTTCAGCAAGTCCTAGCGAAGTAACTGCTTCCTTTGTCACTATCGAGGTAACCTGATCTCCGCCTTGCAACTCAACGACAACCTCAGCATTTACTGCCCCAACGATGACCTGCTTGATAGTTCCCTTTAGAGAATTACGAGCGCTTATTTTCATTTGAAGATCCTTTTCAGAGAATAGTTTCTTGGCTGTACGCACATTTGAGCCTATACGTAGGCATAAATAAAAGTCAACCAGAGTGGTCATAATTTAAGCCATCAGTTAAACAATAAAACGACCTACCTCAAAAAAGGGGAAGCCGTTATTACTTTGCAGGGCCTGTAGGAATATGCCCGTTTCATTGGTCAATATCTCCTGATTTTGGGTGAACCAACTTCCGAGACACTTTTCGACCGGTCGGTACTCCTGATGTTACCTCCCCCCAGAGCAACGTCCCACAAATCAGCAGTTTTTGGATTTCAGAACAATTGTCCAGAAAAATTATTTCTTGCGTACAAAATAAGGTACAGGTACAATTAGCCGTACTCAGAAGGGAGAACGTTATGGATGCTATGAGTTACTCAGCTTTTAGAACTAATTTGGCTAAAACCTTAGATAAGGTGAATGACGACCATACTCCAGTTTTGATCACGAGACAGAATGGAAAACCTGCTGTTCTAGTAGGCTTAGACGATTTCCATGCTTATGAAGAAACAGCATATCTTATGGCGAGTCCTAAAAATGCCAAAAGGTTGAATGATGCGATAGCTGAAATTGAAGCCGGTCAATTTGCACAGCATGATTTGATTGAAAAATGATCGTTTCCTGGGCAGAAAAAGCATGGGAAGATTATCTATACTGGCAACAGACAGATAGGAAAACCTTAAAACGGGTCAACACCATTATCAAAGATGTAGCACGAAATCCATTTGATGGTCTTGGAGACCCAGAGCCATTAAAGCATAACTGGACGGGGTACTGGTCCAGACGGATAGATCGTGAACATCGGCTTGTCTATAAAGTAATTGAAGGAAATATCATCATTGCCCAGTGCCGGTATCATTACTGATGAAATTCCAGACCCGTCGCAGCCGGTTATCACAAACCGTTCCTGAAAATCACCATCAATAAAACACTCAAAACCCTCGGTCAGGAGATCGGGGGTTTTTCTTATTTATCAGGGCCTTAATCGACGACAATTATCCTGTCCGGTCTCGCGTCAATTAAGATGGCCGGTTGAGTGCTTCTCCAAGTAAGGTCCTCCTTGAAATTAAAAGGAGGTCAACTTGCCTGGTCAACACATCACTCAACGACAGGAAATTCTCTATATGCAATCTCGTCAATCTGGTCTAACGCAAGAAACAAGTGCCGCCAAGGCTGGGGTTAGTGTCCGCTCTGGCCGCCGGATCGATGCCGGCGAAATAAAGGTTAAAGAAAAGCGGCATTGGCTTACCCGTAGCGATCCATTTGACACTGTTTGGGAATCGATCCTGGTGCCGTTACTGGAACTGGAGCCAAAACTCTCCGGACTGACTCTCTGGGAATATCTGGATGAAACCCATCCTGGAGACTATCCCTACAAACTGCTACGAACCTTGCAACGCCGGGTCAAGCACTGGCGGGCTACCCAAGGCCCTGACAACCCGGTCATGTTTCGGCAGACGGTCCCACCGGGCAGGCAAGGGTTGTCCGACTTCACCCATCCGCGCACCGCTGTAACCATTACCGGACAGCCTTTTCAGCATCTGATCTATCAGTATCGCCTGGCCTTCAGTGGCTGGCGGTGTGCTCATATTGTGCGGGGCGGTGAAAGTTATTCCGCTCTGGCTGAGGGACTCCAGAATGCCCTGCATAAATGTGGTGGAGTTCCATTGGAGCACCGTACCGACAGCCTCAGCGCCGCCTACATCAATCAAAGTCAGAAAAAACAACTGACCCATGCCTATGAAGGGCTCTGCCAGCATTACGGGGTGGTCGGGACAACAAACAATCCTGGCCTCGGCCATGAGAACGGAGCCGTTGAAACCTCTCATAGTTCATTGAAGCACCGCCTGGATCAGGCAATCAAGCTACGTGGCAGTGCTGATTTTGACAGTGTCGCAGACTATCAAGCCTTGGTTAATCGCTGCACTGATCGTTTAAATCGCTACACCCTGACGCGCTTTGCGGAAGAGCGGAAACATTTACAAGCCTTGCCAAAATACCGCTTCATGGATTACTCGGAACTCTCAGTCAAGGTCACCAGCAGCAGTACCATTGCGGTTAAACGTGGACTCTATACGGTGCCATCCCGGCTGATTGGTGAGACGCTCCGAATCCATCTCTACCATGACAAATTAATCGGCTTTGTCGGCCAGACCCAGGTCATTGAGTTTCCGCGTGTCTTTCCGAACGCGCCTGAAGGGAGAGCCCGACGCATTGATTACCGCCATGTGATCCATGCCCTGGCTGCCAAGCCTCAGGCTTTCCGGTTTTCCAACTTTCGTGATGAATTGTTCCCAAACGACAACTATCGGCAACTGTGGCTGATTGCAGATCAAAAGCTCCCGGCAAAGGAAGCCTGCAAGTGGATGGTTGCCGTGCTGCGTATCGCCGCTGATCACCAGTGCGAAAGAGAGTTGGGACAAACACTGCTGCTGCAAGCACAGGCAGATGCCCTGCCGACCCTCAAGACGTTGCAAGCACAATATCTTCCGAAACAGGACCATCCGAAACTGGGAACTGGGCAAAGCAACATTACTGATTACGATGAATTATTGTCCGGCTGCTGGATCAAGCCGCAGGCTCAGGGAGGTCAAGCATGCCTCTCAATATAATGTTGAAAGAACTGCGTCTGGCGACCTTTAGTCAGAATCTGGGAACATTCCAGCACCAGGCGACGGAAAACACCTGGAGCTATACAGAATTCTTGAGCAAGCTTTGTGAGCAGGAACTGGCCCGGCGCTTCCAGACCAGAATTGCCAAATGGACTCGGGAATCCCGTTTGCCTGCGGGGAAAAGCTTTGCAACCTTGAACCTCTCAGATCTGCCAAAAACAGTTCGGCAACCTATACTTCAGCTTAAAGACAACCATCAATGGGCATCGCAGGCCGATAACGTACTGCTGATCGGCCCATCAGGCGTCGGTAAGTCACACGTCGCCGCAGCACTTGGTTATCACCTGATTGAGCGCGGAATTCGAGTAAAATGGTTCACTGCTGGCGAACTTGTGCAGCACCTACAAAAAGCCAAAAAAGAATTGGACCTGATGACCTGCATGACGCGCCTGGATAAATATCCGGTGCTTATCATTGATGATATTGGTTACGTCAAAAAGAGCGATGGGGAAACTCAGGTCCTCTTTGAGTTCATTGCCCATCGTTATGAAAGCGGCAGTCTGATCGTCACCTCCAACCAACCGTTCAGCCAGTGGGATCAAATCTTTCCCGACGCATTAATGACCGTGGCTGCGGTCGATAGAATCATCCATCACGCCAGCATTATCGAAATCGAAGGAGAGAGTTATCGGAAGAAACAACACCTGAAAAAATAATGAAACTCAACCGGCCATCTTAATTGTCGTCAAACCGGACAAGATAGTTGACGCGAGTCAGGGCCTGTAGGAATATGCCTTTTCAATGGTCAACATATTCTGATTTTGGGTGAACCAACTTCCAAGACATTTTTCGACCGGTCGATACTCCAGATGTTACCTCACCCCGAGCAACGTCCAACAAATCAGGGTCTGAAGCACACAAAATGCCCTCAATCTCAAGGTCGAGGGTGTTTCTTCATCCTGCTACGTTTTCGAACGTCTTTTAGTGCTCTTGACGGTCCTTTTTTTAGGTGCTATTAAATGGTCTTAGGAGGTAGAAATATGGCTATAAAATTTTCTGAGGACATCGTTCCACTTGCCGACGTGAAGGTAAATCCTGGCAAGGTTATCCGTCGGACCAAAGAGTCCCATCGACCAATTCTCTTGACCAGTCGTGGCAGAGGTGTTGCTGTTATGCAATCACTAGAGGATTTCGAGTTTGCAGAAGAAGAAAAGGCTTTTATGCGTGCCATTGTCGATGGGCTTAGCGATCTGGACAACAATCGCCAGGTCAATCTCGACATGGCAAAAAAACGATTGGGCCTTTAACCACCATGTCCAAGGTTTTTCAAATTGTACTTGCCGAATCGGCAGTAACGGATCTGGAAGAAATCCAAGAATATTATTTAGAGCAACAGGTTCCAGAGGTCGGCTATCGTTTCGTCCGCGAAATCATCTCCTTGATTGAAGATCTTCCATCACATCCAGACAGAGGAAGGGTCGTTCCCGAGTTCAACCAATCCAAACTCCGAGAACTGATTCACCCTCCGTTCCGAATCGTTTACCGCCAAGGTCCGCATAGTCTAAGTATTGTCCGTGTCTGGCGAAGTGAACGGTTGATGCGTCTTCCGTAGTTGACAAGTCACGACTTTTAGCACAAAGAAAGCCCCGGCCTGTGTATCAGGAACGGGGCTTTCTTATAAGTTGTTCTATATGAGTGTTCTGTTTAACCTTAGGATTAAAAACAGACTCGCCGTCAGGTGGTTCATCTCACATTTCCTAATTTTTTATCTCTCACAGGTTCTGTTCTGATGCCGCCTTTTCGTTGTTCATGGTCAAAGGCATGTATTGATGGCCTGCTGAATCTGTTCACAAATAAAGAAGGTCGGCCAAATTGGCCGCCCTTCTTTATTTTACTTGCCCCACTTCTGCTTGATTTTCTCGACCGCTTCGCTCACCTTCTCCTTATCGCCAAAGGCGCTGAGGCGGAAGTAGCCTTCGCCCGAGGGTCCGAAGCCGGAACCGGGGGTGCCGACCACGTGGCATTCGTTGAGGAGCTTGTCGAAGAAATCCCAGCTGGTCATCCCTTCAGGGGTTCTCAGCCAGATGTAGGGGGCGTTGATGCCGCCGAAACACTGAATACCCGCTGCCGTCAGACCTTCACGAATGATCCGCGCGTTATCCATGTAGTAATCGATAACTTCCTTGACCTGCGCCCAGCCTTCATCGCTGTAGACTGCAGCGGCGGCTTTTTGTACAGGGTAGGAGACGCCATTGAACTTGGTGCACTGACGACGGTTCCACAGCTTGTTGAAACTGTATTTCTCCCCCTTGGCGGTTGTCCCCATCAATTCATGGGGAACCACGGTCAGGCCGCAGCGTACGCCGGTAAAGCCGGCGGTCTTGGAGAAACTGCGGAATTCGATGGCACATTGCTTGGCGCCTTCGATCTCGTAGATTGAGTGAGGGACGTTCTCTTCAGTGATGAAGGCTTCATAGGCAGCATCGAACAAAATGACTGAGTCATTCTCAAGGGCATAGTCGACCCAGGCCTTGAGTTGCTCTTTGGAGGTCACGGTACCGGTCGGGTTATTGGGTGAACAGAGGTAGATGACATCGACTTTTTCGCTGGGGAATGCCGGAGCAAAGTCATTCTCCTCGGTGCAAGGCATGTATACCAGCCCCTCGTAGTAACCTTTGGCGTTCACCACACCGCTGCGGCCGACCATGACGTTGGTATCGTTGTAAACCGGGTAAACCGGGTCACCGATCGCTACTTTATTGCCGAGGTCGAAAATGTCGAGGATGTTTGAACTGTCGCATTTTGAGCCGTCAGAAATAAACATTTCGGAGGTTTTCAGATCGACGCCCAAAGGTTTGTAGGATTTGTCGATGATGACCTGTGAGAGCCAGGCATAGCCTTGCTCGGGGCCGTAACCGTGAAAACTTTCACCTTTTGCCATATCGTCAACGCCTTCATGGAAGGCGGCCAGCACCGCGGGAACCAGCGGCTTGGTGACATCACCAATTCCAAGTCGGATGACCTTGGCGTCTGGGTTGGCAGTGGTAAATTCTGTGACGCGGCGGCTGATCTCGGGAAAGAGATAGCCAGCCTGCAGTTTCAGATAGTTGTCGTTAATGCGTGCCATTTTTTTAGTAACTCCTGCTGCTTGAGTTGGACGAATTATGCAAAAGGCGACCCGAATCGGTCGCCCTGCTTTACTCTTGAATGTCTTGACCTGCTATTGTTTAGACTTCTCCTGCACCCATTCACCGGCTTTCTCGACATCTTTGCCGAGACCACGGAAGGTTTCGCAGCCAGAGATGAAAAGTAGTGAGGCAATCAGTAGTAGGGCCAGAATTGGCTTCATTTTATTTCTCCTGTTTCGCATTCTCGACGCTGATTATTTCAAATCAAGAACGTCCTGCATGTCGTAGATACCAGGGGCTTTCCCTTTGAGCCAGCCAGCTGCGCGGATTGCACCACGGGCAAACATGTCACGGCTCATGGCACGGTGAGTTAGTTCGATCCTCTCTCCCATGCCGATGAAATAGACCGTATGTTCTCCGACGATATCGCCACCGCGGACTGTCTGCATTCCGATCTCTTCGCTGCTGCGCTCACCGCACATCCCTTCGCGGTGATAGTTAGCCACTTGGTTGTAGTCGCGCCCCAGGGCATCAGCAACGACTTCACCCATACGGACTGCAGTGCCGCTGGGAGAGTCTTTCTTCTTGTTATGATGAAGCTCGACGATCTCAACATCAAAGCCATCACCCAGGGTCTTTGCCAGATCCTTGAGCAGCTTGAAACAGACGTTCACCCCGACGCTCATATTTGGTGCAAAAACAATCGGTGTTTTTTCGGCCAGGGTTTCGAGCTGTTTACGTTCTTCCGGAGTAAACCCGGTTGAACCGACGATCATTGCTTTGCCGAGTTTGGCGCAGACGGCAGCGTTGGACAAGCTGACCTGCGGAAAAGTGAAATCGACCAACAGATCGGCATCAGCAAGGGCCTCTTCAAGAGAATCAACAATCATCACTCCAAGGTCGCCACATCCGGCAACGTAGCCTGCATCCTCGCCAATTTTCGGGTGTCCGGTCATTTCAACAGCACCGGCAACCTCTAGCTCGTCAGCTTCTGTGGCCAGGGTGATGATGCGCCCGCCCATGCGTCCGGCGGCGCCGGTGACTACAATTCTGGTCATCTCTGCAAGAGTCCTTTAGATCAGTTCATATTTCTTCAGGACAGCCTGAAGTTTTTCACGATTGGCGGCTTCCAGTGGAGACAGAGGCAAGCGTACGAGATCACCGCAGAGGCCCATCATGCTGGCTGAAGTTTTAACCGGGACAGGGTTGGCTTCAATAAACATCGCTTGATGAAGTTCCAGCAGTTGAAGGTGAAGCTGACGTGCCGTCGCGTAGTCGCCGCTTGTCGCTGCTGTGACCATTTGTTTGACCAGTGCTGGCGCGATATTGGCGGTTACCGAAATCACCCCTTTGGCACCACAAGCCATCATCGGGAAGGTGAGGAAATCATCCCCTGAAATGACATCGATCTTTTCACCGGCTTTCGCGATGATTTCACTCGCCTGAATCAGATCACCAGAAGCTTCCTTGATTGCTACGATGTTGGAAATTTGAGCCAGTCGAATAGTGGTTGCTGCCGTCATGTTCGTACCGGTACGACCGGGGACGTTATAGAGAACCTGGGGCAGCGCAACCTCTTCGGCCAGTTTTTTATAGTGCAGGTAGATCCCCTCTTGTGAGGGCTTATTGTAGTAGGGGCAGACCAGTAACAGGCCGTCGGCCCCCATAGTTTTAGCTTTTTGGGAGAGGTGGATTGCTTCGGCGGTGTTATTGGCGCCAGTACCAGCGACGACCGGGATCCGTTTGTTGACCTGCTCGATGCAGGCTTTGATAACGCGCGGATGCTCATCAAAGCTCAGGGTTGCAGATTCACCGGTTGTCCCGCAGGGGACAATAACGTCGGTGCCGTTCTCAATCTGAAACTCGATCAGCTGGCGGTAGCTCTCTTCATCAAAGTTTCCTTCGCTATCGAAGGGGGTGATGATAGCAACCATCGATCCTTGAACCATCTCGCTCTCCTCTACACACTTGAGTGACAGCTCCCTTTTTGAGGCTGCCCAGAATGTCTCTCTTGGATTCTATGATTAAAATAGACAAGTCCCTGAATCAGGGACAAATAAAGGGTATAGCTAACACAGCCTCAGCCCAAAAGTAAAGCGAGATGCCGGGGGTAAGACGGGTCTAACCCGCTGTCGGACGGGCAGAAACAACGATGCTCGGCATGCTTTCGAGAAACTCTCCTTCGAAGTCAAAAAGGGTGCGCACGCGATAGTAATAAGTGCGAGAATTCTGCAGGCCGTAATCCTCAAAATTGATTTTTTCGATGGGGCGCAGGTTGGTCGCAACAGGCAGGAATGACTCTGTCTCATCGCGTCGATAAATCTGGTAGCCGATCAACCTGGCTCCTGCTGGAACAGGTGATGGTTGCCAGTGCAACTCGATAGATTTGTCATGGGTGATGATACTCAGCCCTGCAGGTGCCGCGACCGGTTCACGGAACCGCTGTTTAATGATACGTGGAAGACCTGTGTCCCCGATGCGATTGTTGGCCTGCAGGCGATAGCGCGCCATCTGGCCGACACGGGCTCCGGAGTCGCGTAAAAGAAATAGATCCCCGACACTTTGCGCAGGAGCGGGGAGGTCAGGGTGAACTCGGGCAATTATCGGCCATGGATCAGGACATTCCGCGCAGAACTCACCTTCAGAGCTGAAGAGGCGCTCAACATTGAGAGTATCAAGGTCGGTTAAGCGGGAGCCATCCTGATTTTTTTTCGGCATCTTCCACTGGAGTTGAAAATCAGCACCTCGTTGAAGCAGTTTCGCTGTCGTGACTGCTGCCGGCAATTTCTCTTGAAAGGGTCGTACTGGTCCTTTTTTGCCACAACTCACCAGCAGCAGCAGGGCCAAAGAGACAAGGAATAGATGCTGCATTTTCATAGAAAGGTCAGTTCTGTTTTGATGTTGTGTCGTGGAACTGTTTCAACGATAGCTCAAGTCTTGATCAGTCTTTCAAGCGCTTCAGTTCGCGCTCGACAGCCTCACGCGCTGTGCCACCGGTCGCTTTGCGCGCATTGACCGAAGCTTCGAGCGTGACAAAGTCGTAGATATCCGCTTCGATCAGGTCGGAAAACTCGCGGAACTCGTCGAGAGTCAGTTCAGGAATATCCTTGTTGTTTTCAACACAGTAACGCACCGTTTTGCCGACGACTTCGTGGGCCTGGCGGAAGGGGAGGCCCTTTCGGACGCAATAATCGGCGACGTCAGTCGCGGTAGAGAATCCCTGACTCGCTGCGTTACGCATATTTCCGGCCTTAACTTGCATCTGTGCGATCATGTCAGCAAAAATCTTAAGCGAGCCTTTGATCGTATCGATGCTGTCGAACAGAGGTTCCTTGTCCTCCTGCATATCTTTGTTGTAAGCCAGCGGCAAAGATTTCATCAGGGTCAGCATGCTCATCAGGTTGCCGTAGACGCGGCCGGTCTTGCCACGTACCAGTTCAGGCACGTCGGGATTCTTCTTTTGCGGCATGATCGAACTGCCGGTGCAAAAGGCATCCGAGAGTTCAATGAAATTGAAGCTTGCGCTCGACCAGAGAACCAACTCTTCAGACAGTCGCGAAAGGTGCATCATCAGGATACTGGCAAAACTGCAGAATTCGATGGCAAAGTCGCGGTCGGAGACCGAGTCGAGACTGTTGCGCGTTACCCCGTCAAAGCCGAGTTGCTCAGCAACCCATTCGCGGTCGATGGGGAAGGTGGTTCCAGCGAGGGCGCCTGCACCGAGCGGCATGACATTGAAACGGGCGCGCAGATCGACCAAACGGCTGGCATCGCGGGCGATCATTTCACGATAGGCGAGCATATGATGGCTGTAGAGCACCGGTTGCGCGGTCTGTAGGTGAGTGAAGCCGGGCATGATGACGTCGAGGTTCTGCTCGGCTTGTTTGATCAGTGCAGCTTCAAGCGCAGCTAGATAGGTCAAAATGGTATCGATCTCGTCGCGCAGGTAGAGGCGGATATCGAGTGCCACCTGATCGTTGCGGCTTCGACCGGTGTGGAGTTTGCCCCCGACTGCGCCGATTCTCTCAATCAGGCGTGATTCGACGTTCATGTGGATATCTTCCAACTCGACGCTGAATTCAATTTTGCCCGCTTCGATATCTTTGAGGATCTCATCCAGACCGGCGATAATTTTCTCAGCATCAGCAACATCAATGATGGCTTGACGTCCGAGCATTTCAGCATGGGCTTTCGACCCGCGGATATCGTAGGCGTAGAGACGTTGGTCGAATTCGATCGAGGCCGTGAATTCTTCAACAAATTTATCAGTTGGCTGGGTGAAGCGTCCGCCCCAGAGTTTGCTCTGTGTCATGTGTTCTCCGTGATCAAATTGGGTAAATCCAGAAGAATTCCAAGTCTTCTGCGGGTAGCTATTGTGCCACCCCTTGCTTGGGAATCAAAGTGTTTTTACAGAGGGAGGCTGGTGTCTTTATTGCGCATGGTCAGTTCTTCGCCGGCCAGACGCACCCAACCATCCTGGGGATCGGGGCGGTAGATGCTGTGAATTTTCAATTGCATGCGGGTTGTGCGCGGGTCGAGCTCTTGAAACAACGGCAGGTTGAAAAAATAAAGCCGAGGCTCTGTCCCGAAACGCAATCGGCAGACAGGTAACCCACCGAAGTCATCGGTCGCAAATTCGACAGTCTGCTGAGGTTCGAGTCGGTGGCTGTCATGCAGAATGACCGACGAGTGGCCGAATTTTGTGTCGTCTGAAATCCCTTCGCAGCGGGTGCCGCTTGCGACATTGCAGAAGATGGTACTGGTGTCGCGTACCCCGGGCGTATAGCTGAGATATTCGCCGTAGAAGCCGTTGACCACATCACGAAAGGCTCGGTGTTCGGGTTTTGGGTTGCACTGAATAACCATAAGCAGGTCGAGCCGCTGTCGGGTCTCAAAGAAAAGTTTGTTGGCTTTGTCGATGATGGAGCCGATGTTTGACTGGTACAGATCGCGGTAAACGTAGTCGAGGCAGATGAGAGTCATGAAGTTGAAGCAGGTCGGGTGGCAGCGGAAGAGGGTGAAGATTTTGCCGCGATAGAGGTCGTGCTGATGATCGAAGGTCTCTTCGCCGACAAAGGGGTGGCTTTTTGCTTCGAAAAAGACCCGCAGGCGGCCATCATCCTCCTTAACGGCGACGACACACCAGTTGACCGGAACCTGGTCGATGTCACCCGCTTCCATATCAACCTCAACACTGGCAAGTGCTTCGGAATTATCCAGAGAGTAGCGCCGCAGGAGCTGGCGGTACTCACTCAGAGTGATGTGCTCAACGCCGAAGACGGTTACGGTATTCGGGCGAAAAGTGCGGTCAATCAGCTCAAGCGCGTCTTCGATCGCAGCAGCAGGCATGATCGACTCTGGCAGCAGAAGGAAATTGAGTTTTTTCAGGTTCCCTTTGCCGGTGGCGACCAGCTCGAGGATGGATCGTATTCGGGACCACTGGTTGTCAGGGTCTGAGACTTTAAATATGCCATCGCGGCGTTGCAGGGTATTGGGGATCTGGCAAACCAGACAATGTTGGTGCTGGCCGGGCGGAAAGGTGAGGTTGAGCTTTTTTTCAACAATGTTGATCATCAGATGTCTCGCTGTAGTGGTCAGGAATTTCATCCGCGACATCGTCGGGCTTGGGGGTTTGACCCCAGTCTAAATCGGGGTAAACCTTGGCCAGAATATAGCGACAACCGGGAGGTAATGTCATTGTTGTTAGCTGATGACTGGGGGCCCAAAGGGCTTCGGTGCATTCTTCCCCATTGGGTTGTAGCGCGAAGCTCAGTGGGGTACAGCGGTAGTAGAGGATAACATAGTGGTCCTGCCGGGCGCCGATGCCGAGGTGTTCGTAAACATCGATCAGCCCATCTGCCCTGATTTCCAGACCGACTTCCTCTCGGACTTCACGGTGCAAGGCGGCGAGAATTGACTCCCCGTGATCGATCTTGCCACCGGGCATGACCCATTGACTGCAAAAAGGTTCGACGCAGCGCCGGGTTAGCAGAACGCGTTGCTGGTCGTCGATAATGCAGGCGACAACCGAAGTTTTGATGGCTTGTTTGGTGAAGTCCATATTCATAACGAGCCGCGCGGCGCGAAGCGGACAAAGCGTTTTCGCTCGTCCCGCTTCGCGCCTGGCAGTTCTCGTTATTTACCTTTAGCTTGACGCTGGATGGCAGCAATCCGCAGGCGCAGCGCGTTGAGCTTGATGAAGCCCTCGGCATCGGCCTGATTGTAAACCTCATCCGCCTCGAAGGTGGCGAAGTCGACGTTGAAAAGGCTATCGTTGGCGGAGTCACGACCAACGACGCGGCAATGCCCCTTGTAGAGCTTGATCCGAGCTACACCGTTGACGGTCTGCTGGGAAGCGTCGATCAAAGTTTGTAATACAACGCGCTCGGGCGCGAACCAAAAGCCGTTGTAGATCATCGCGGCGTAGCGTGGAACCAGAGAGTCGCGCAGGTGCATGACTTCGCGGTCCATGGTGATCGACTCGACGGCGCGGTGTGCTTCTTCGAGGATGGTCCCGCCGGGGGTCTCATAGACGCCGCGGCTCTTCATGCCGACGAAGCGGTTTTCCATCAGGTCGATTCGGCCGATCCCGTGCTTGCCGCCCAGTTCGTTGAGCTTGGCCAACAGCTTGGCTGGCGAAAGGCGCTCGCCATTAATCGCGACCGCATCACCCTTTTCAAACTCGACTTCAACATACTCAGGGGTATCAGGGGCTTTTTCTGGTGCGACACTCATGACATACATGTGTTCTGGGGCTTCGGCCATCGGATTTTCGAGGACGTCGCCCTCAAAAGAGATGTGCAGCAGGTTGCGGTCACTGCTCCAGGGGTTCTTCTTACTGGTCGGCACCGGGATGCCGTGCTTCTTGGCGTATTCTTCAAGTGCGCTACGGCTGTTCATGTCCCATTCACGCCAGGGCGCGATGACTTTGACCGCTGGGTCAAAATGATAGTAGGAGATTTCAAAGCGGACCTGATCGTTCCCTTTGCCGGTCGCTCCGTGAGAGACGGCATCGGCACCTTCTGCCGCAGCGATCTCCATTTGGGCCTTGGCGATCAGCGGCCTAGCGATGGAGGTACCGAGGAAGTAGCGCCCCTCGTAAATGGCGTTGGCGCGGAACATTGGAAAGACGAAGTCGCGGGCGAATTCTTCTTTGAGGTCCATGATATGGCAGCTGGTGGCGCCGGTCGCTTTGGCTTTTGCCGGAATGCCGTCGAGCTCTTCTCCTTGGCCGAGGTCGGCCGAGTAGGCCACAACTTCACAGCCGTATTCTTCGACCAGCCACTTGAGGATGATTGAGGTGTCCAGTCCGCCGGAATAGGCGAGTACCGCTTTTTTGACTTGTCCCAGTTTGCTCATTGTATGTCTCCTGAAAAAGGACGCTATAGGTCCGTCTTATAGTTTAACAACGTAGGTCTTGGCCATGCGATCATGCAAAGCTTGCTTTTGATCATCGAAGGCTGCCATCAGGTAACCGATTGCGATAATAATACCCGAAAGAAATTTGCCGACTACCTCGCGGTAGAACGCCTTGCCATAGCTGAGGGGTATGCCATCGGTTGTAACAACCTGAATACGCAGCAGCATTTTACCGGGAGTCTGGCCACAGTAGCCGGTAAAAAAGATCCAGTAAAAGAGACTGACAACCGTAGAGAAAAGTTGCAGCAGCACAGATGTTGAACCACCCAGGTTGAATCCACCACTGCTGACGAAAGCGAGGATGATGCCGAAGAATATCTGAATTATAAAAATCAGAAAGCAGTCGACCATTAATGCTACCAGACGCAGCCAGAAGCCCGCCTTCGGTTTGCCGGACAGCGAGGATGGAGTCATTTCTACGGGCTTGACAGAATTCTCCTGCTGAGCCGAATCATATTTGGCATAAATCAGTCCACAGGAAGAGCATGCCAAGGTTTTTGCCTGCCCAACCTTACACACAGGACATGTGATCTGAAACAGATCTGTTTGTTGGACATTCCCCGTCGGCAGGGCGAAACGGCCTTTGCATTGCGGGCAGGATACCTGGGTTGGTTCCGTTGGCAGATTTGCGTACGGAATCTCTTTGCTGAATTGGCAGTGTGGACAGATTAGCAGCATTTAGTGTTTTCCCATGAGAGTTGCCATGATCGCTTTCTGAACATGCAACCTGTTCTCTGCTTCATCGAAGATGATCGAATGTCGGCCTTCGATGACGCTGTCGGTGATCTCTTCACCGCGGTGTGCAGGAAGGCAGTGCATGACCAGACAGTCGGTGGCGGCTTTTGCGACTAAATCATCGTTAATCTGGTAGCTGGCAAAGGCTTTTCCGCGTTCTTGCTGTTCGGCTTCCTGCCCCATGCTCGCCCAGACATCGGTGTTGAGGACATCGGCACCAGACGCAGCTTCCACTGGATCATTGGTGTAGATGACCTTTGCTCCCGCTTGGGCAGCGCGTGCCATGACCTCCGCATCTGGCTCATAGCCTTTTGGAGTTGCGACCCTCAATTCAAAACCGAAGACGCTGGCGGCATTGATCCAGCTGTTGGCCATATTGTTGCCATCGCCAATCCAGCAGTATTTAAGATCAGAATAATTTGTCCTGTGTTCACTTACTGTGAACAGGTCAGCCATGATCTGACAGGGATGATACATGTCAGTCAGGCCATTGATCACCGGAATGCTTGAGCGCTCAGCCAGCTCATCAACCGCTTGCTGTGAGTAGGTGCGAATCATGATGCCGTCGCAGTAGCCGCTCATGACACGTGCAGTATCTTTGATTGGTTCGCCGCGGCCCATCTGAGTGGTGCCGGAGTGAAGGAAGAGCGCATGACCGCCCAGTTGAAACATGCCGACCTCAAAACTGACTCGGGTGCGCGTTGAGCTCTTTTCAAAGATCATCGCCAGTGTCTGTCCTTCGAGCAGGCGATGAGCTGTTCTGGCTTTGGTTTTAGTTTTCAACTCGCGACAAAGCTCGAAGATCTCTTCGAGTTCAGCTGCAGTCCAATCTGCGAGGCAGAGAAAATCCTTTTTCATACGAACTCCGAAAAAATTCCATCTAAAATGCTGACCGCTTGGTCGATCTCGGTCTGAGTTATAATCAGTGGCGGTACAAAACGCAGGACCTTGCCGACTGTACAGTTGATCAGCAGCCCACGGCTCATGGCTGTTTTGACCATCTCGCCACCTTCAATATTCAGTTCGAGACCGATGATCAATCCCCGGCCGCGGACTGCGTTGATAAAGCTATACTTCTGCTGCAACTTTTCAAGTTCGCCCTGAAAATAAACCCCCATGAGCCGGCAGTTTTCGAGAACCTTCTCTTTAATCAGGGTCTCAAGGGTCGCGATCCCGGTGGCTGTCGCCAGTGGGTTGCCGCCGAAGGTTGAGCCATGGCTTCCGGGTCCGAGGTGCGCGGCCAGAGCATCTTTGGCCAGCATTGCGCCGATCGGGACGCCACTTGCCAACCCTTTGGCCAATGTCATGATATCCGGCTCGATCCCCTCTTGTTCGTAGGCAAAGAGGCTGCCGGTCCGGCCGCAGCCGGTCTGGACTTCATCCAGGATCAGCAGTAGCCCCTGCTCGTCGCAGAGCTGGCGCACCTGTTTGAAATAGTCTGACGGCGGCATGTTGACGCCACCCTCACCCTGAATCGGCTCAAGCATGATCGCGCAGGTCCGGTTGCTGACGGTGGTCCGCAAGGCTCCGATGTCGCCAAAAGGGAGATGCTTGAAGTCGGGGAGCAGCGGTGCAAAGCCCTCCTTGATCTTGTCTTGTCCTGTAGCGCTGATGCCAGCGAAAGTGCGGCCGTGAAACGAAGCCAAGGCGGTGAGAATCTCAGTGCGGTCAGGCCCATATTTCTCGGTGCTGTGTTTTCGTGCCAGTTTGATCGCTGCCTCATTCGCTTCGGCGCCCGAGTTGCAGAAGAAGACCCGTTCGGCAAAGGAGTTTTCACACAGCAGCTCGGCGAGCCGGATCTGCTGTGGAATGTTGTAGTAGTTGCTGCAGTGGATCAGAGTTTCGGCCTGCGCCTTGATCGCTGCGACAATCCTGGGGTGGCAGTGGCCCAGATTGTTGACCGCGACTCCGGCCAGAAAATCGAGGTATTCTTTGCCATCGGCATCCCAGAGTTTGCAGCCTGCACCGCGCACTGGCACCAGCGGGTAGCGGCCGTAGGTTTTGGCGATCACCCGGTCGTTACGTTCGATCCATGGTTGCGACTGACTCGTTTTGCTCGATTGGCTCATGAGAGGGTCTCATCCTTGGTGAAATCGGCGATAGCGGTGCCGACCCCTTTATCCGTGAAAATTTCAAGCAGGCAGGCGTGTTCAAGCCGGCCATCGATAATGTGGGTTTTCAAGACCCCTTCCTTCGCGGCGTCGAGACAGCAGTTGACCTTGGGGATCATGCCGCCCGAAATGGTGCCATCCTTGATCAGTTTCGCGACCTTGCGGATGTCAATGGTTGAGATCAGTTTACCATCTTTGCCTTTAACGCCCTCGACATCGGTC